>MDSY01006762.1_pt1 | contig 24756 bp, 22 predicted proteins | sample 811131 | NCBI WGS metagenome assembly MDSY01 (sample SAMN05326643, study PRJNA326480) | marine metagenome | isolation source: seawater | place: Atlantic Ocean: South West | collected 2010
CTGTTCATCTCCGTGTAACCATATATATCTGCGATCAGAGTTACCTTTTTTGACAATTTTGAATTCAATTGTATTAATGCTAAGCCGATCATCATTAATTGGAAGTGATAATATAATCGAAAAAAAATAGATAAATAAAAAAGGCATGATGCTATAAGTTAAAAGATTAGGGTGTTTTAAATCAACCAGATAGAATCGTAAATAAAATGAACATTGAACCCATAAATACTCCACAGGAAACAATAGGACCAGTTACAGTTTGTATAGTTTTAGTGCTTCTATATTGTTTTTCATATATTTTTTTGTAAGTTAATTTTGATTCTTCATCTAAGTTTTTATAGAAATAACTATTAGGCTCAGGAAGTTTGCCCTTTTGTAGGTAATATAAAGTAATTGGAATAGTTGGCCAAATAACAGCTGAACCTGTTCCAAGAATAATATTTGATAAATGATTATTATTTTCTTTTGCTTCTTTTTTTGCCTCATTACTTATTTGAGAATAGTTTGGAGGCAATACAGTATCTGATGTTTTGGAATCTGATAATCCAGCAGTATTGCTTGTATTATCTAAATATGCTCTTCCATTTGAAATATCAATAATACTTTTGATATTTTTTCTTTCAAGATTAATTGAACCTATAGTTGAAGAACTAATCTCAATCTCTTCATTTGATTCTTTTAGTAATTTACCTCGAATTGTATCATCCGATATTAAAATTACCATGACCTCTTTATTTAATAGTGATTTTACTGTCTCATTGTCTTTTTTAATTATCTCACCAGTCTTTGGATCATACTCAACTTTTTCAATTGTTTTTCTAGTTTTTTGATCAACTTGTTTTTCTTCGATTAACTTACCTGTTTTAGGATCATACTTTTGAGAATACCCAATAGCGAATAGAAAAAATATTAAAATATATTTAACCATTTTTAAAAACCTACAACTGAAAGAATAAGGGCAATACCTAAACAACCTGTCATCGTACCAGTGACACCATTTCTGCGCAATTTTTTAGCTTCTTTAATATATGCTGAATTATATGTTTTTTTATCAACATCATTTAGATTATTATAATATGAGCTTGATGGTTTTTTTAATCCTGTTTCTGAATTCGCAATAATCAAAGCAATTGGTATTCCAATGGCTCCAAATAAACAGCCTGTAGCCCCTACGACCAGATTTGTACTCGCTTGATTATTAAATAACGCTTCAGACTTTGCTCTATCAATTACCCTTGAATAAGATATTTCATCATTATTTAATCCATTTTCATCAATAATGTTTTTAGATGGATTATTTATAGTTGTTAATGCATCTTTTAAATAAAGATTTTGAACATTTTTTTGTTGAAGCTTGATTGATCCTAATGTTGATGACAAAATTGATATTTGAGTATCCGTTATTTCTATTAGCTTCCCAGTTAACTTTTCTCCAGATGTTAAATTCACAGCAACTTCTTTGCCTATTAGCCCTCCATTTATATTATTTTCTTCTCTAATAATCTCGCCGGTCTTTGGATCATACTGAACTTTCTCAATTAATTTTCCAGTTTTAGGGTCATATTTTTGTGCAAATCCAAAACATATAAAAAATAATAATATAAAGTATTTAATAGAATTTTTATATTTAAAATTCAAAGAATTCCCAATAGAAGTCGATAAATGGTTGCTGAAAATGGACACCAATACGAAAATTTTCACTTGGGGCATACAATATACCAAAATCAAAATCAAATAAACTTGTTTTTCCAAACATAGAATCAATTGATAATGGTGTTGATCCATCTCCTCCTGTGTAGTCATCAAATGCAGTTGATGCTTTCATGGTTTTGTATCCATTATCTACCCAAGTTGATGCTACAAATTTTAAATCTTTTCTTAAATCATAGTCAAAAGATGCCCACAAACGATAAGGAATTTTATATTTTTCATCCCATGTATAACCAGTAGTAAGAAATTTATCTCTATCTAAAAAAGCATTTGAAATTTTACCACCAATTGAGTAGCCAACTTTTCCCCTGCCTGTTGGATTAATACGATGAGATGTAAATACAAGATATGCCTCAACATATACTGGATCATCCGCAGCTTTATCTACAACTAATTCAGCATCACTCACATACTTTTTATTATCTGAAGGAATCTCATTCAATCTGTATTCTTCATTTGTTTTTGGATTTAAAGTACCATCAACTTTAATGGCATGTGAATATTTACCAACAATTGATTTAATTGGCATTGCTCGATGAAAACCTAATCCTATAGATATATTTCTTTCATTCGTAGCTGTTTTTTGATTAAAAAAACGTAGTCGCGGATGCAAATTTATATCTCCATTAAAATTGGAGGCATACTTAGTTGTCAAATGGAAACGATCTGTTAAACCATAACCCAGAGACATGCCGCTAATGTAAAATGTGTTTGGGGATAGTATTTTTGCAGTAGGATCAAGAAACACAGTAAGCAGTGTTGCTTCCCCAATATAGAATCTTTTACGTTCCTCAGTCTTCTCATCTAGAACCCCACCATGATATCTACTCATTTTTTCAATATCTCTTTTATGGATAATCGCATCTCCATATTGTGTCCGAATATTAAATTCTTCTTCAGTCTCAGAAAGGACATGACCTACAAATTTTTCACCAGTTTTATTTGTTATTTCAGCAGTCTCAGCTAAAAATTCATTTCTAGGTATTTTGAATGTTCCTGATCCTGTTTTAAGTTCAACCAAATCCCCTTCTACATTTAAAATTTCACCTTCATTAATAGACCCATCTCTAAAATGAAATCGTTTTTTCATTCCTTTCTCTAATACACTTGCTGCTGTTAGCAACTTTTTTCTTTCTGCTTCAGATAGTTGGGGGCTAGAAACAAATTTAGGCTGAATATCATCTAACGAAATTTGTCCATTTTGAAAATCAGTAATTAATGCTGCTCCTTGAGCCTGACTTAACTCATATAATTCTTTTCCGTAACGTTGTTTAATGTATGTATTAAGTTGAGCGTCAGAAAATCCAGCTTGTGCAGACAATGACTGAATTGCTTTTTGCTGTCCAAAAAAGATAGGCTCAGTTTGAGCGACTAAGAATGTTCCAAATACTGCTAATATAAAAATTTTGTTAGCAACTTTCATTTTTAACTCCTTAATGATATTAAAATACTATTAGAATTTATATCATTTATATTATTAAGATGAAAATAAAATAAATAATTATTCATATTTATTGCAATATATAAATAATATATTTTATATTATTCAATAATATATTAAAAATATGAATATAGTTCAAGAAACTTTATCTAAAGTAATGATCCACTATGGATTCCGCCATAAGTATGAAGTGGCAGAATATTTCGGGGTCACCCCCCAGGCGCTAAGCACCTGGCTGACCAAAGGACAAATACCCTCTAAGCATTTACTTAAGGTGAAATCCGAGATTTCTCAAACAGAAATGCCTGTCCCAAGTGACCCCACCATAGAGGACAATAAAACAGTTATTGATTATTTAATTAATGAAAACGTGAAATTAAAAAATAAAATCAGAGAACTACAGATGGAGATGGGGCAATTGCGAGCAAATAAAACAGAGGACGATCTATTCAAGCGAATAAATGCTAGAACTCTCATATTGATTGGTCGACTATCAGATGGTGTAATTACGGAAATTGGCGGGAAATGGTATGAGACAATGGGCTACAAAGAATCTGAACTTGTTAATCATAGTTATGAAGAAGGGTTTTTACATCAAGAGGACGTAGCTAAAATTAAAAAAAATCAGATGAATATATTAAAGTCCAGAGGTATGAAAGAGTCCCGTTTTAGCACAATTAGACGTTGGAAACATGGAAAAACTGGAAAATACATTTTATTGAGTATGGTATGGTATATTAATATAGATAATGACATGGTAGAAATTGTTGCAAAAGCAATTGATCTAACTTTTGATGGGCCTGCTCATCTAGTGAATTAAAAACAATTCTTAACTATGAAAAAAAAATTTTTATCTCTATAGCTCTGCTTCTAGGATGTGAAGATAAAACCAACGTTTCACCTTTAGTTGGATCATGGAATATGGTTGAAATTTCTGGCGGAACATTTATAAAACTAAATAAAACACAGAAAATCTATTATCAGGACAAAAAAGAAGGAATCATTCAAGTAAAAAAATACAATAATGGAGTAGGACAAAGTAAATATTCTCTGACAAAGTATGATACAATAAAGATAGCGAGTGATATAATAGTAGAAGTATCCGATTTAAATATTGATTCAATTCGTTCTGGCAATAAAGATAAAATGTATAACCTATATACAATTACATCTACTCAAAAAAATGAAGGATCTATGTTTACTCATTTCGACCCGATAGCAAATGTAAATTATTTGAACTATCTCGGAAATCAATTGTCGAATGACACTGTATCATATGGATTATATTATGATGGATTATATGTTAAAAATGATACTCTTTACAGACAACAATATACTGGTGAGGGTTTTTATAAAATTGATTCTACAGAATACGTGGTTATTGATGGCTCAATTAATAGAATCGGATCAATAATTGATGCAAGCACAAACTATCTTTTAGCTAATTATTCTAACTTCTATCCAGGAGAAATAAGCCTAACGCTCAATGCAAATGCAACAGGATCATATAACAAGCAGGATATGAATTGGTCTGTTATAGATTCAACTTTGATTTGGAAGATTTGTAATCTAAATGAATTTTATGAACCAGAGTGTATAGAAGCATCTTTCAAATACGAAACAAATAAAGATGAATTAATCTTATTATTATACAGAGATGAATGTAAAGAATGGAAAGTTGGTTTATGTGATATAGAGGCGCAAAAAAAATATGGTGTAGAAAAAGGAACTCTCGAATTATTATGGACTGAAATAACTATAAAATTATCTAGGAACCTTACATTATAAATATTTTCTTTGTTTCGAACCTAAGTTATAAAGGAACAAATCTTATTATTAAATAGTTTAAATTTTATATAAGGAGAATACTATGAAAAAATATTTTTTACCTATACTTACTCTACTAATTTTTGTTGGATGTAGTAATCCACCTCAAAATGAGTCAAATAGAATGACCTTGGGCAAGGTTCAGGGTGTAGTAAAGAAAGGTGCAAACCAAACAGATATAATGTTAGCCCTAGGTGCACCCAATATTATTTCAAAAGATCGTCAAGGTCGTGAAACCTGGACATATGATCGAATATCTCAAGATAGAGATTCACAGTCTAGCGGTTTCTATTTTCTCTTCTTTGGGTCAAGTAAAGCTAGCTCAAGTAAATCTTCAAAATCTCTCACAGCTATTATCACCTTTGATGATAATAAGAGTGTTGTGGATTTCGCGTATCAAAGCCTGGAGTACTAAATGCTAAGAAGCATGATTCGTCCTAAAACAAAACTAGGACAATCCTTCTATTTATCTTTAATCGGTTATTTAATCATTGGTGTATCTGGTTGTGCTAACCCGCCGAGGGCAGAAAAACCACCCACCTCAGTAACTCGCGCAATGGAAACACGAACTTTTCAAGGAGATCTTAGAACCATATTGAAAGCTTCCATTAATTCTCTCCAAGATATGGATTATACTATTGATGTTCTCAACTCAGATATCGGATTGATTACTGCAAGCCGAACCACTGAACAACGTAAAGCTTCTTTAACTGATGAAAAACCACAAAGAACAATGACTGATAGCGAAAAAGCATGCCTTGTAATTGGTTCAGTTGCCATAATCGCAGTAATTGCAGCTGCAATTTTTGGTGATGACGAAGATGATGAAAATAAAAAGAGAAAAGGTAGAAGAGGTAGATCTGGACCAATCAATATTGGAGATCGTGGTGGAAATGATGAGCCTGATGGACCTCGCATATATCGCTACAAAGTAACCATAAGCTTAAATGAACTAAATAATGATGAAACAAACGTAAGAGTGAGCGCAAGCGGTGAAGTTGAACAAGACGGTAAAATTTTATCAACCGGCGGGATACATGAAGCTGAATTCTTTCAAAAGTTTTTTGCAGGGATGAATCAGGGGCTCTTTTTAGATCAAAATCTACCTAATAATAATTAATCTTTTTTAAAGATCAGCTAATACGTCTTGTGCGTGTGTTTTAACACTCACTTTTTCATAAGCTTTTTCTACGAATCCTTTTTCATCAATAATATAAGTATAGCGATATATGCCTTCATATTCGCGCCCATACATCTTTTTTATACCCCACGCCCCATAACTTTTTAATACGATTTTCTCTTCATCACTTAACATTGCAAAATCAAAATTTTCTTTATCACAAAAATTCTTCTGTCTTTTTGATGAATCTGCACTCATCCCTATGATTTGTACATTTTTTGATTGAAATTTTTTGAATTCATCACGGAACCCTTGTCCTTCAGTTGTTCATCCAGGAGTACTTGCTTTTGGGAAAAACCACAATACTACTTTTGTCCCTAAAAAGTCACTTAATGAAACTTCATTCCCATTTTGATCAGGTAATGTAAAATTAGGTGCTTTTTTTCCTACATCTAACATCAATTCTCCTTATTTATTTCAATGGTTGTCCATCTAATACGTTCATCATTATTTGATACCATATTATATACAGTTTGAATCCCTTTTTTTTGGCCATTCCATACTAAGGTTTCAAAAGCCTCTTTAAAATTTACCCATTTAAATTCAATATGTTCATCTGATAAAATGACATCTAGAGAATCCACTTCAATTCCAAAGACTGGTACAAGGTTAACTCTATCACCATGCTTCTCGTAAAATTGGCTTACATGATCTGCTACAAACATTTTAGTTGGCTTAAGACCTGTCTCTTCTTTTAATTCCCGAATTGCAGCTTGCCAAGCCTCTTCATTTTTTTCAATTTTTCCAGCTACTCCTTGCCATAAGTGTTCATATAATTTTTTCTCATTTCTTTTCAAGATAAGAAATTTTAATCCATCATCTGTTTGACAATAAACATAACAATCAACAACTCTAACTTTTACATCAGCCATAAATTATTTTAATATAATCATTTTTTTATTCATGATCGTGTTCCCTGATTCAAGTCGGGCAAAGTATATACCTGCAGGGACTACACGACCTTGATTGTTTTTTCCATTCCAAATAAGTTTATTTGAAGATGGGATACCATTAATTAATGTCGCCACTTTATGCCCATATATATCAAAAATATTCAAATTAATAGGGTTGTCTCCCCTAACTTTGAATTCAATCGTAGTTGTAGGATTAAACGGATTCGGATAATTTATTAATAATTCAAAATCATCAGGTATTTGTGGGAGCCCTGCAAGAGGTACATTAAAATCGTATTTATTTCGAGGCATTAATTTATATTCACCATAAGTGTAATGAACAATCCCTGTTACACTTATATAAACAGTTCCTTCTTCTGGTTTAGGCCATGTTCCCTCAAATAAATAACTATCAATAAAAACTGATCCAGTATTATCAACAGCTCTCCAGCGTTCATCTCCAGATTCAACAATAATTAAATTAGGTACTCTCACAAGGACACCTTCATATTTTTCAGCTACCTGTGAACAACCACCTGAAATTGATATAGCATTTGAGAGCAAAGGATCTACCGAATTATCTGAAGATAGAACTGTAGTTGAAACAATATTTTTCATTTCCGTCATACCATAATATTCAACAATATCCCCTTTTAACTTAATTAAATCACCAATTTTAGGAGGAGAATAACCTTCATTAACATAAACAAACATCCCTCCCCATTCTTTTTTTATAGGATCTTGGAAAAAGAAATTTGGGTATTGTTGATCTGGGCGGACTGCTGTTACTACACCGGTTACTTCTAATGTTTGTCCTTCGAAACTTGAAGGATAACAATCATCTCCAACACCTTTTTCTTTTGCAAATTGAATATTGTAAGGTGTGTATCCTCCTACAATAGGAACGCTTATTTTAACATAATCCATCGAAGTCTCATTTTCATTGTCAGTTATTTTTAATCTAAAAATAAAACTTGTAGTACGATTTATTTGTGGAACAACAAAATTTGCTTTTACTAATTGGCTATTCTCAATGTTCACCTTAGGGCCAGATGTTTGGCTCCATTCGTAATTTATAATCGAGCCATTAGGATCATAACTTTCACTTCCATTTAAATAAACTATATCATCAATTGCTGCAACTTGGTCACCTCCAGCATGCGCAACAGGACTTGTAGAGTTTTTACCTGTAAAAATTACTTTTGCAACAACTGGATAATGATCTGAACCAAAATATATAGCTTCTGCTATACTAGCGGAAACAACACTATTTGCACCATCTGTTATTGATTTATTAAAGTGATTGCCATCATTCCCTATTACTTTATAAGACCCTTCTACATATTTTAAATCTGGATCTTTAGAAGTAAAATGATCTGAAAATAAAATGAAATCAAATCTATCATCTAATCCTCCTGATGCACCTCCATCGCTTAGCTGATCATTGCGTGTGGATTGAGTATATTTTTCAACATGAGAACTCTCATTCCGAGACCAATATCCAATAGGATCTTCTAAATCAATTGACATACTATCAACTAATAATTTGTATGCGGGTTCATCAGGTCCATATACATTAAAATCACCAGCCAAGATATAATGATAATCACTATTCATTTGAGAAATATATTTATGTAACTCTTTAGCTTCCTTCCACCTCTGTTCCGATTCATATGAACCATTACTTGCTTTCAAGTGTGCTCCAAAAACTGTAAATGGAGAAACATTCTCATGTGCATTTTTAATAGATAAGGTATAACCTGATATATCTCTTAGTACCGTTGGAATAAATTTATATGATGTTAAATCTAATTTTGATTTATTATAGATTATTCCACTTTTCATCCATTGTGAATTAGGTAATGGACCTGCTGCAAACACTTCGCTATCTTTATTCAAAAAATCATTCAATAATAGATTAATTCCACTTTGATCTTCAATTTCCTCTAATACAATCAAATCAGGCTTCACATAATCAATAACTGTCTTTATATATTCTGCTCTTTGAGATGAATTCCCGTTAAATCGTAAAATATTGTAATTCATAATGGTCAAAGTGTCCGGCTGACCATTTATTAACAAAAAAAATAATAAAAGCGGGAATCGCTTAATTAATTTCATCATCAATAATTATTTGACCACATTAGATGCAAATTCAAATTGATAACCATCAGCTAATAATCTAGGTAATATATCTTTAATTACTTTTAGGGTATTTGGCTTAGCATGTCCAATCGCAACTGCAACACCTTGCTTTTGAGCCAGACGTGCGACCTCTTCCATTCTTTCTAAGATTTTATTCTCTAAATCATCATTATCTAAAAATACATGACGTCGAATCGTTGGAACTCCAATAGATCTCATCGTTTCTTCTGCTACAGTTTTAGATGTCGTGCGACTATCAATAAAAAATTTATTATTCGCTTTTAGGACTGATCCTAATACACTCATGACTTTCCCGCTAGTTGTAGCCTTGGACCCCTGATGATTATTCATGCCAATCGCTTCGGGAATTTCTTTTAATACTTCCCTGATCCTCCATTCAATTTCTTCGCTAGTCATTCCTGATTTTATTTTATACTCATCTTCTCCAGGAGTATTTAAACTGGATTCCATAGGCATATGGATAATCACTTCTTTACCAGCAGCAAAAGCTTTTTGTGCAAACTTTTGACTTTGTGAATGACCTGGAATAATTGCACATGTGATTGGAACACTCAATTCTAAAAAACCATCTGATACTGAATCATTTCTATAGCCAAAATCATCAATAACTAAAACAATTGTTGGGATTTTATCCATAGTGCTATCAACAGCCACAGTATCAAAAGCTATAACCTCTAAGGTATCAACCTCCTCTTGAATATTAGGCTTTAGCCTGCTCATCGTTAATTTGCTATATGTAATATAATTGGTAATTATCAGACAAATTATAATAACTGAAAAGGCTACAATAATTGATTTATATTTAAATAAAATATCTTTCATGGTAATCGCACAGAAATATCAATTATTTGTGGCATCCCCAAATGTTGATTACCCCATTGAAAACCATAGCGAACTGAATATATTCCAAAATCGATTCCAATTCCTCCTGAGAGTGAACGAACATCTTTATTTGACATTATTGTTCCCCCAAAAATCAAATTTTTATATCTACTATTCATTCCAGCATAAAGAATCAAATCACTCACTAGGTGATTAGATTCAATACCAGAAAAGACTGAATATGAATCAGGATTATAAGATAAAGAGCCCATAACCCTTTTAGGCAAATCGGGAGATTCAGAAATAATAGAATTCATTGAACCAAGGTTTAAGGCTGAAATAGACAATTTAAATTTTTCAGAAATATCCCAGCCCAGGCCCAGGTCAACTGCAGTCCCATAAGAACTCTCCTGATAAATTTGGAAGTTAATCATTTGAAGGCCTAACCCTAATTGGATATTTCCCTTCTCAATACTAAATACACCTCTAGTTGAAAGCCCATATGCTGCATAATATCCAAGCGGTTCCGAAGTTGGCTTATTAGGCCGAAGCTCAATATCATCCATTCCTAAATAGCGAATATCAAGAGCACCGCTTACTCTTCGTAACTGACCCTTCCAATTAAAACTAAATGACTCAATCCCAGCCAGCCAATTTCCATACGCTAAACCTAGTTCTGGTGAACGATCAAGATAATTAAGCGATGCTGGGTTTCTCCATGCAGTCTGAAAAAAAATCAAATCATAGGCAGAAGCAGGAACGGATAAAAACTGAGTTCCAGTTGCTAATAGCTTAGCAAATAATAAACTTGCAACAATTTTTCTAAAATGAGATAGCATATGTAAAAATATGAGCTGCGCCTGCAGGGTTTTCAAACACAAATGCATAATCTAAACGAGCATCATTTTCTTTGAGGAATGACCAATCAAGACCAACTCCTACTGACATTCGTCTATTACCCAATCCTGCTCTTAAATAATAATTATCTAAATATTGATATTCAGTACCAAGACGAACCGTGTAACCAATTACTTCACTTGCATTCATTAAGACTCCACCATCGCCTACAATATAAAAATCATTATATTGTAAAGTAGTCCCTAGGCGATATATTGTTGGGAATTGCTCAGCATAAACTTTGCCTTGCTCAAAGATTTTATCAGTTTTCCATTGATATCTAGAATTCAAGTCTTGAATCATAAATGCTAGATTTGCACCAGAGTTTGTTTGAACAAATATTCCAAAATCCATACCTATGCCCTTACCAGAAAGATCTACTTCATTGATGGGTAATTGGTGTCTAAGAATTTTTACATTGATGCCCGCTGAAAACCACGGAAACAATTTTTGTGCAAATGAAATCATAAAAGCATCTTCAGATGTAGATAAATATTGGGTGTGCTGACCTGAACCAGTTCTACCATCAATCTTATCTACTCCCGCACTAATCCAAGCTAATCCCAAACTTGCTCCAGGAGGTAGCGGAGTCGAAAAGTTCGTTGCCGTAAATCTACGATCTAAAGGAAGCAAATGATGACTAAAGCCCATTTGCCTTTTGCTCAAAAAAACCATTGAAGCAGGATTATGATATGCGGCAAAACCCTGATCAATCTCAGCAGTAAATGCACTTCCCATGGCCATCGAGCGCGCAGAGGATCCCATTCTTAAGAAACTTCCAGCGAAAGAGGCATAACTTTGTCCATTTATCCAACCCAAGGATAGTAATAAAAATAAAATTTGTATTTTGAAGTGCCTTGTCATTTTATTACAATTAATTTTATCCATTTAATTTTTTGGTCATATTCTAGACGAATAAAATATGTACCATTATCAACCATCCGACCGTTTTTATCCTTACCATCCCATTTTAGCGATCCGGTTGATGCCTGACGCCTATCAAACTGTTTTTGCAATACAGGTTCCATCCCAAAATTGAAAATATCCATTTTAACTACGAAAGAGAGTTTTACATCTGCATGTATATGAACATATCCTGAACCTTGAAATTGATTGTGATCGTATGGAGAAAAAGGATTTGGATAAGCATATACTTTATCAGGGTCAAAGTTTGCTCTATATATCTTCCAATTAGTTCCCTCTGAATCCATGGCTCTAGCCAAGCCATCCCAAGAACCAATCCAAATAATTGCTGATTTTGAATAATAAGACCTTGAATCATATGATACACCAATAACCTCATCACTAAGAATTTCATCCATATCATATACACCCGTAGAACCAAGCTTTATAGCTTGTTTAACTTGACTATAGCGCGCCCATGGTTTATCTATATCCAAAGGGTTATCAGTTAATGTTTTCCAAAGACCTGTACTACTTGCGACAAGTACTATTGAATCTGAAACTTCGATATTATATGCGCGTTTTCCAATTAAAGTGCTATTCCATGTATCTCCATTATCAATGGAAAAACTTATGCCGTTCTTTTCACCTGATTCAGCTGCAACGGTTGCTCCCCAAATAATATTATAACCTTTATATTTTTGGACAGCTAAATCAACAACAAACCCTCCTGAAAAATTATTAGCTGAAGGGGTATAATGAGTCCAGTCAACACATCCATTTGCACCAATTATACCACGGTTAATTCCATTAGCAGTACCTACCCAAACTGTATCAGCATAAGCAACTACAGAAAATGCTTTATGATTATGATTCCCACCATCCACAGGATCTCGAGGATTTAAATAAAAATTCTTTAAAATATATCCACTTGGTGTGTTCTCATAACTGGCTGATTCACATGTATTCAAAACTTGGTCACCATCTTGTGGTAAGGGCACACGCTCCCAAACTTTTTGGGTAATATTATATCTTCTAAGACCTCCAGCCCAACTTGTAATCCAAATATAATTTCCTGAAATAGCTGCATCATATGTTACGTTTGCTTCTTTAACTGTAATTGGCAATCCTTTGAAGAATCGCTTTGCGAATGGTGCCAATGAATCAGCTTCTGTATCTATAGGCTGTTCAAAATAAAGCCAATCAATTGATTCTCCGGTTGCATCTGTAGAATAAATCAATCCGTTTCCAAGTGTAATATTTTCACCACTCTTCGCAAATGCGGCAATTAAAGTTTTATTATGTGCTGCTATAGCAGTGACTCCACCCAACGGAGTTGTGTCTTTCAGATTTGCAGATAATTTATCTTTTGAATTAATTGTATATATTGAAGATGAATCTTTTAAAACAGCTAAGCCTGAGCCTGTACCCAGCCAAACTAAAGTATCTCCTTGTTGAACAATATCACTAACCATATTACTCTTTAAACCTTTATAGGCTGTACTGTCAAAGGCAAAATCCTTTATTTTATATAATTTTGGAATTAGTGATTGAGGATAAGAAAGACTAAATATAATCAAAAAGTGTTGAAATATTTTTCTCATTTAACTATTAAAACCTTTTTTACAGTATCACTATATGCACTAGAAATATCTTGGGCTTCGAATGTCCAATGATATGTTCCAAGAAGAGCATTCTCTGTGATTGATATTGTTCTTGAAAATTGCCCATCACCTTTTTGTAAGTCGCCTGAGGAATCTTTATCTCCATCATCATACAATAATATAGGGTTACCTCCATTCATCAATGAATCTTTATTAACATTATAAGATCGGAAAAATACGCGCTTGATATCATCGAGGCCATTAGGATCTGAAACAACTGCTGTTACAGTAAACTTAACTGTATTTACAATATTAGGATCTGGATTAGCAGTTGGTCTGACTACTGTAGAAGGGACAATTACTTTACCGAGTTTTGGACGAATATTTCCCAATAAAAAAGTTGATGAATCTGAAATACTATTGCTACCATATAAACTAATAATTGAAAGAAATACTGAGTCCTTTGCGCTTGAAGGAATTACATTTTTAATAATACTAATATCATTTAAAAATTTCCGACTGTAAAAAAGATCTTTTGCAATCATATCGCCTTCAGTACCATCGTCTAGAAGTCGAATCGTATCTGCTGTATTTGTTGAACTAACCCCTTTCCATAGAACCATAACTGAATCCAGATCAGATCCCTTATAATTCTTACTTGATTGAGCTGAAACAAATAATTTATTTGATGCTTGTAAATAATGAAAGTTCACATTTGATATTGGATATACTTCTTTTACCTCTCCAGAGTCTTCACACCCAATAATCCAGAAAATTACTAGAATAACTAATTTTGATTTTAATATACTGTTTTTCATTCTTGAGTATAAATATGATGAACCATTAATGTACCAACTTCTCCAAGACCTTTTGGAGAGCAATTTTCAACAATATCATTTTGAGTATGATGATAATTTATTTTATCATTTGGATAATCAAAGTCAATGATATCTATTGCTGGGATACCTGCTATCTCATAAAGTGGCACATGATCGTCAAAAATCATATGCTTTGCTTTCTTTTTAAATGATTTTAACCCTAAAGACTCAGCGCTATCCCAAAGCTCCATTACCAAACGTGGATTTTGCTGATAAGAAAATCTTTCAATATAAAACTCAGGTTCCTTATCTGCGATCATATCTAAGTTGATTGCATAATCAGGAAAATCAATTGGAAGGTTTCTCGCAAAATACTGCGAACCTTTACAATATGACCAAGAATCACCACTTGTACCATAATCCTCAGCATCAAATAAAACTAAGTTCACACCAATTTTAGGTTTATTTTTTTTCATAATATGTGCTAACTCTATCAAAACAGCAACTCCACTCGCGCCATCATTTGCCCCTAGAATTGGTTGATTTCTCCCCATATAATTTTCTCCACGATCTGCCCATGGCCTCGTATCCCAATGTGCAGATATTATTATCTGCTTTTCTGCTTTAATATTAAATCGGGCAATGACATTATTCATTAGAACTTTTTCACCAGTCCGAGGCATAGCTTCAGTAAATGTTCTAGGCATGGTTTCAGTAAATGATTGAGTAATTACTGTATCAGCCAATTCTCCAAATGTATTAATATAGTATTCTAATGTTTTTTTATGTCCATCAGAACCTGGATTTCTAGGTCCAAATGCGCATTGTGCTTTTAAGTGCTCAAATGCATTTTCACCACTAAAGATTGGAACTTTAGTTTGACACCCAACTAATGTAATTAACAAAAGATACTTAATTTTTATCATTTTTTCATTATCCCCTTATTGCCAAGTTAACATCAAATCCAAAATCTCTATCAACTTTTTTACCTGTATGCATAGAGTCACTTTCTCGATATTCCCAAATCATACTCCCGCTAACAGATTGTGAAAATGAATAAGTCAGCCGAATCCCAGATTTCCAACTAGAAGTAAACGCTGTTTCTGCAAACTTTGTCGCTTCAAGTGCTTTCTGAAGTGTCCGGTTTTTATTCATATCAAAATTAAAGGTGAAATTAACCTGATTATTAACCTTATAATTATCAAAAAATGGAACTGGTATTGTAAATCCTCCTCGGTGCGTATAATTAGCTGTTATTAAGTAGGATTGGTCATTAAATACCTTCGCTCCACCATTTGCTGTTGTTTCTCGAGATAATGTTCTATTATGTCTCATATTTATAGAGATTCCTTTTTTCAATGAAATCGTAGCTCCAATTAAAGGAGCAAAATTCATATTAACTCTTGATGTTCGCTCATCCTCCTTATAGCTTGATATAAAATCATCAATACTTAAAAAGGAGATAGATGGTCCACCAAATTTATCAAATTGCCATGCTCTTGTTTCTTTTCCATTTGTTGCATGATCCAAACTTAAAGTGCGAACAAACTTACTGATATATTTATTCCTTTCTAACCCTGACAACCTAATAGACCATCCAACAAATGGAAAGCCCTCGTCTAGATATTTCCCATATGATAAAAAATCTCTGGACATCGATCTTTGTTCCATACCAGATCCTCTTAAATTACTAGAAATATTTTGCGCAAAATTGAATGATAGAGACATTGAACGCGTTAAGTTTAATCCTGTCCGAATTGAAAAATCGCGCTTATGGTCAAAATTTCCTGTATTTGTACCCACCTGCTCAGAATAATCTAACCCGTGATCCTTCTGCATTCCTAAACGATATGCAAGTGGGACTGAACCGATAACTCCCATACCAGTTTTATTTATATTCTCAGTATATGAAAGATTAATTGGATTAATCTTTCTCGTTAGCTGGTGGATTTTTTTCATAAATTCAAAATCCGCTAGAATAGATCTTTTTTCCTTCGCCTCTTCTTCTTGTTTACCATCATCTGAATCTATTTGTATTTCATCCTCTTGGGTTGATCTTCCTCTAAGATTACGACCTCTTGTGCGGCTCCGTGATGTCCCTGTTGATTGTCTCTGAGGTACAGAATTTCCTGAGGATGGTTTATAGACTAATTCCAATAATCTGACCGGAGACAAACTTATTCCAGATGTAAACCTTAATTGGTTACCAATATTTGAACCTTCAATATTTGTATCTCTTGCTTTATTCCATCGGTAATTAGCTGAATAACTAAAATTAGGCTTTAACCAATCTTGAAGAATGGGGGAAAAGGTGGAATTGAAACTCTCCGTGATATCAGAAATAAAACCAACATCCCCTTTAACTAAGGCTGCAGGGATATAGCCTCTATAATCATTCATATTACTTGCAACAGATCGATTGAATTTTGTGTTTATTGATTCAGTCATTCTATAATCAATTGTATAGGATCGATTTAGACCAAAATTGTAATCGTCAGGTGATTTTTCACCTTTTCGTGGTGTTTTTTGGCTCAGTCTTTCATTAAAATTTACGGATGCATTAAAAGCCGAAGGCGTATAATATAAATGTGTGTTTCCTAACTTTTCGCCAATTAAAGGGACCATTGAAATCCATTTAAAAGGCATAACATAGTTGTCTCTACCAAAAGGTAATGCATAGTTTAATTGACCTTGATAGCTTTCATTCAAGACTTCTTTTTGAATTTCATTAGACATACTTCTTCTATTTAGTGAAAATCTAGTATTCATTTTATCTAAAGTATATTTAATCAAATTATTATCAGATTTTGATGATTTCGCAGCGGATATTGATATAGTAATTGCATTTGATTTATTTAATATAGAGTCAGGTGCATTCGATTGATCAACTAAAATATCTTGCCCAGGAAAATATTTTGGCTTGTTTAATGAATTACTAATATTTGCTGATATAGGAATTTTTAAACCCCATGTTGTAGGTAAAAATTTGTCTATGTTAAAACTTGTATTAAAATTCAAACTTTCATTTGATCTATTTGAGCCAAGGCGACTTTGAAGCATATGAAAATCTGCATCTTGGCGCCTATATGCAATCGATGAGTTCATTATATCAGCAAAGTTGAACTTACTTTGTACTCTCATCGATATCCCTTTATCTTTATTAACCCCACTAAGCCTAAACTCATCTAACCATACTTCTCCACTAATAGGTTCTTGAGATAAGTTTCTTACACCAACAATAAAAAATTGAATACGGTTCAATGCTGGTTGACCATTAATGTGAACCACTTTCCCAGTTCCCATACCAAGCTCATCTGTAAAGCGATATTCCTTATAATTAGTGGAATCCATAAATATATCTGTATCTCGATACTTCTTTACTGATGTTGAATCTCTAAGTTTTAATCCAGTTAGCCATTCTAGATCGATTTCTATTGAATTACGATTTTTACCTTCATCCCATCCATCATAAACAGGTTTCCGTAATTCATAATAATTTTCCCCAAATCCAAATCGTAAAAATAATTCAACATCACTTTTTTCATTGCTAATCCATGGGCTTGAGCCATAAACATACATTTTCATTTTTTCATAAGATAGATAACTCTGAGCTCTTTCCCCGCTTAGAGTCATTAATGATTTCATTGCAGCTCCGCTTGCTCTCCCTGGTAATTGATCAAACTTTAAGACTAGGGACTGCTCCTTCGAACGAATTTGATTGATCCTATCAAATTCTCCTTTCACTCCTTCTGGAGGTCGATAATTTGCATTATCATCAGTATTAATAACAGAAATTGTAAAAATTGAGTCTGCATTTTCTTTACTAAATTTTGATATAGAATCAGCAGCAATCCCTAATTCCTGCCATTCATTTCCAACCAACTCAATCTTTGCAATATAAATTTTTGTGGGCTCAGAAATATTACTCATTCTTAAACGCATATGATGGATATTATTCCACTCTCTATTTTCTTGAGGATTACTAGTCCTAAAATCAACTAATGGGATTCTAAATAATCTCCAACCTGTTAATATTCCATTTTTTCGAGTCTCACCAGCTAAATATGTTGTATCAGTTAAAGAAAAAGTCTTGGTGAAATAACTATTTGTTCTATCTAAAAACCCCGTTCTATCTAAATCCTCAGTATCAGGATATCTTCCAGCATCGAGCGCATTATTTTCAGTTCCATTAATACGTGAATAATCATTACTACCTTCAGAATATTCCCAATTATCACCATTTGGATCATTTGGATCTACATCAATAAAGGTATTAATCAATTTTGTTTCCCCCGCATTTAGATAATCATTATAGGTTGGGCCAGATAATTCTAAACACGATCCCCATCCATCTTCATTAGAATCTGAGCATCCATCTAAACCTATGTCCTCGGAATCATCTAATATTCCATCTCCTATCAAACCTCCAACTGGTATATCTTCAGTGTTAAGCAATCCATTGCCATCCCTATCTTCGCTAATTTGGCCTAAATCAATCGATATTTTTCCATCTTGACCAGTATCTGTCTTTAGCCAAATCTCAAAAAACTTTGTTTGCGTTTGGTCGTAATCTCCTGAGTAAAAAGGTGTGATGATTCCTCCCCAAATAGAATCATTAGAAGTATTTTGTTGATGACCGCGTTTTTTATAATCTAGAATTAGTATATCTGTTGTTTCATTTTGAGCCTGAATTGATGTTGAGAGATTAGGCCAAATCTCTTTTGTCCTATATTGAATAAATGGATTATACCATTTAAGGTTACCACGTTTTCTCTGGCTTAAGATTTCGCCAGATATAGGGTCAATTGGAGCAGAAGACTCCCTCCAAAATCGTCTTAATATTGGAATTGATGTTGTACGTTTTGAACCTTCAAAATCATCAATAAAAGCAACACCCCTAGAGTCACCAGTTGCTTTATTATTTATTGGGTTTGGATTAGGAAGAATCTGTGCGAATTCTCCTTCAAAAGAAAATGCTGAAGGTTTTTCTGTCTCAATCAAAGGTAATCTATCAAGAGCTCTTGTCATAAAAGGGATATCTTGCTGGAAGCGACCATTCAGTCCCCAAATAAAATTTCGCATTGGCTCATAACCAACCTCAACCTTTTCATTCATTACAGATTGATTATAGTAAAGTGCAGTACCACCTATAAATGACTGCTCACCAAAATCCATTTGAGATCTAACACCCAATATAGTTTTTTTATCAAAGGTAACTATCTGATGCTTATCATAGATAACTCTGATATCTGCATTAGGGTCAACATCATCTGATAAAACAATTGTCCCACTGAAGTAATCTATTTGATAATCAATCCCTCTTTTCAAGGAAACCCCTCCTTTGAAGACCTGCTCACTCCCTTCAACCACCATGAATCCACCTAAATTAATTGTTGAACTTTGGTTCGCATAATCAACTGCTATAGTAAATCTGCTATCATTTGTGATTTGTGTTCTTTGAGTGCTAAAATACATTTTACCTTCACCTAAAGATCCTTTTAATCCAGGGGCCTGATTTCCGTCGACTGCAGTATCCGCAGCAAACGGATGAAATGCAGGAAAAAATAATTCACCTTCAGCTAAACTAATAATATTTGCATTTGATAAATCGACTTTCTGATCAAAAGTTCTAATACCACTTTCATTTAAACTATCAAGCCCAAATTGAGTTATGTAAGGATTCCCTTGGGGGTCCAAATGACTTGGAACTGGTAATCGGTCATTAATGATACGTAATTCAAATCCTTCTTTGTTAATATTAGTCGCTCCAAGGTAATAAACGTTTTTGAACATTAGAGGCCAAACAGGATGACTTGGGTTTAAGTTACGTGGTTTAAGCATCTTCATTTTTAAATAATCATTCGTTGCAGAAATTTCCTCTCCTATAACTGCAAGAGTATCCCCAGTAGTACGATCAGCAATAATATATGTACAACCAAAAACTTCATCGCTAGCTTTTTGTCTAAGCCTGATATATCCCAAATCTTCACTTAAAACATAATCTTGACCTTGCTCTAGGCGTTTAAAATTTCCTGTTTGATCATTGCTTTCTTGCGGATCATTTAAGTTTGCATAAGCAGTCCCTTGATTCGTCTCTGCATTTGTTGTTTGATCTAATTGATAAAGTTCAAAATCTCGAACAACAACATTGCCAATTAGATGGAGGCCTGATTGAAGAGGATAAAATGAAGGTATATAAATTGGCTTTCCATCTACAATTTCTGATACGCCATTTCTGAACCATTCATGAATAAAGAAATATTTATTAGTAACGTAATTATAATCCTTGATCTCAAAACTTTGTGCTTCGCTCTTGCCTTTATATTCTTGAGATTTTTTTTCTGTATTTACAACAGATGCAATAGCTGTTACATCCATAGGTCCAAATTTTGAAACTGTTTTAACACCAAATAACCCTTGATGACTTGCCGAACCCATTAAAGACTGCGAACCAGGCAAAGATAAAGAAACATTTCCTGCATCCATGGATTGAATAATATCATCTTCTTCACCTTTATAATTTATTCTAATATTATTTTCCCAATTAAAATCTCTTTCTGAATCATGATCAACATTTACAGAAACTCTTTCCCCAACTTTACCTTCAACGCTAATTCTTTGTGTCTGATCGAATTCTAAATGTGTATTTCGAGTTTCACTTAGTTTTGAACGAATCAACTCTTGATCTTGAAACACAAGATTACCTTTAAGCGTTACGTTCCCTCTCGCTGATAGCGACACACGTCCTAATTTTGCGACATCAACACCAATAACCTCTATACCGCTACCTCTTCTATCTTGTAATATTTGAGATTGATCACCCTGAACAGTAGTTGTATCTTTGATAACCTTAAGCATTGCAATTTCACGATTAATTTTTATCTGGCGATCTAAATACCATTCAACGGGTACAACAAATGGAACTGTTAGCGATTTTTTATCTAGTTCGCCTGAAAACGTAATTGTAGACCAATCGTTAGTAATATCTATATTTCTTACAATGACAAATGGCAGTTTTACCAAATTTCGACTTTTATAACTGATTGAATCATATGGCATAGATAAAGAATAAATTTTTTGCTGAAAAGGGTTATATAGATATGGAGTATTGGGGTGCCAGTTATTGGGTAAATCTGAGATAGACGATCCCCCTTGGCCGTATGTAGGGGAAACTACGGTCATACATAAAAGAATGCTGACAATTAGGATCCGTTTTATCAAGGGATCCACCTCCATTTTTATTTGTTAACAAGGCCTTTTCAGACCCATGAAACCGCAAAGGCGGTTATTTTAATCCGTTAACGTTGAGGCTATAGTCAGCTCCTTTATGTTTAACCATTGGTTTTTATCCTTTTTTCAAGGATTTTGCAGAAGTTACGTAAAGCTTTACCACGATGTGAAATATTATTCTTTTCACTCTTTTTGAGCTCTGCAAAGGTTTTATTTAACTCTTGATAGTAAAAAATCGAATCATATCCGAACCCACCACTACCTTTTCTCTGATCTAAGATAAGCCCTTCGACTAGACCTTCTGTCCATAATTTTTCTTCCTGTTTCACGAAGGCAATTACGGTCCTGAATTTCGCTGTTCTTTCTTTTATTGGGGTTCCATTCAAAGCATCTAACATTTTATTGCAATTGTCATCAAAAGTGGCATCTTCACCTGCAAAACGTGCTGAAAAAACACCAGGGGCACCATCTAAAGCATCTACCTCAAGACCTGTATCATCAGCTAGGGCTGGCAATCCAGTAAAATCATGAACAGTTTGTGCTTTAATAAATGCGTTATCTTTAAGCGTTTTACCCGTTTCAGGAATATCTCCAATTTCAGGATATGAATCTAATGTGAGTATCTCAATTGGAAGATGGGCTAAAATTGCAGCCATTTCTTCCATTTTACCTTTATTATGCGTTGCTAAAACTATCTTCAAGGATTTAAGACGGCTTGCGTGGACCAGTACATGAACCTGGAATCCACATTTTTAGACCAGCTTTTTTAGCTTCACATTCATTTGAATATGTAAATCCATTACACCCGCAAACAGGGTCATATATTGTTGGACACACTGTCTGAACATCTTTTTCCAACTTATCTACACATAAATTTGAATCATCATCGCAAGAAAAAAGGGAAAAAATGATCGTATAAAAAAGCGTTGCTATTTTTTTATTTTGGGATATCATGCCAATGTCCATGCTCTTCAGACCAAACCTTTCCCTCAGGTGCAGGACCCTTGGGTGTAGGGATATTCAGATTCTGTTGAGGGACTGTAGGTGCTGGATTAATATCATGCCAATGTCCATGCTCTTCAGACCAAACCTTTCCTGGAGGCGCAGAGCTAATACTAGGCTTATTAAATGAGAAAAGGTCCATCGCGAACCATATTAAGACTATTCCAATTGCAACATAGATCGCTATTTTTTTCCATGGGTCCTTTTGACCTTGCTTACCATGACAGTCTTTATATTTTTTTTCACTTCCGCAGTGACAAGCATCATTTCTATTGATTTTCACAAATTATACCTTAGTTATGATTTTTATGAATATTTGCCAATTGCACATATTTTTTTGCCCACTTTACATTCTCATCATAAGTTGAACTCGTAAGCGTTTTAATAATTTTTGCTGGAACCCCCACAACTAATTGATAATCACCAACTATCATATTTTCTTTTACAACAGCGCCTGCACCAACAACGGCACCTTTGCCAATCTTTGCCCCATTCATTATAATAGCTCCCATACCGATTAAAGCGCCATCACCAATTGTACAACCATGGATAATTGCATTGTGGCCAACAGTTACATCATTACCAACAATAACACCCTGATCATTCTCTAAATGGATCACACTATTATCTTGAATGTTGGAACGCTCTCCGATAATGATCTGATTAATATCTGCTCTAGCAACTGTATTATACCAGATTGAACTTTCGGCTTTTAAAATAACATCCCCAATTACACGAGCACCCTTGGCAACAAATGAGGTTTCGTGAATCTGAGGAGTTTTTATTGTAACATTATCTCTTATATCTGATTTTTCCATATTCAAATACTAATTCTCTTATATCGATATCGCAAAAAGAAAGTTTGGCATACCCCAGAAAAAACAAACACATTAATTGCCCAATAAATTCCTGAAAAAGTAGATATTTGTGTACCAATCCATAACCCAAGCAAAGCAAGACCTGCATAGATCATTACAGATTCGCTAATACCTTTAGTTTGGTTATGATGAACTAATATTCCAGCATACCATGCTTGATAGACTTGATAGCCTGGCATAAGTACAGCAAACATAATTGTTACTGATGCAAGATTTGTCAGACTTGGAGAAAGACCTGAAACATTTCTAAACCATATTTCACCTAAAGGTGTATAAGCGATAATCCCAAGAAATGCTACTGCGGATAAAGAAAGGATCTGTGTAAATCGAAATAACTCTTTTTTACCATTAGGTTTACCTACCAATGCTACAACAACTTCGTTAAAGGCCATTCCAAGTGATCGTGTTAAGAAGACTAGACCATAGACTACAGGCCAAGCGGCTAAAGATGATAAAGCTTCTGGCATTCGACTCATTCCAGCTGCGCCAAATGGGTGAACAAGCAATGTTGTTAATGGCGCAATTGCCAAAGGTAAATAAAACTTTGTAAAACTTTTACGTGTGATTTCATCCTGCTTACTTGACTCTGGCAATTTATTTCTCAATATTTTTTGTACAACAATATGTGCATAGAGTGCTTCCATAGTTACACAAATCGCAACGGCGCTTGATCCAACAAAAATGCCTGAAAAAGAAGTGAACCATTTTCCTATTGATAACACAGATACAAGTGAAACCAGGCGAACGACAGTTCCCATTGCTACAGACTTTGAATCACCAAACTTAATCATAAGCCCCTGATTTAATCTTCTCCATGCAATCATAATTGTCCAAGGGGTCATAATTTGCAACCCAATTCTACCAGGCTCAAGTAGAGGCTCTGGAACTCCCATTAAACCTTCTGCTAAAAAATAATAAAGAGGTGTAAATGCTAATATGACATGAATCAATGTGAGTATAACTGACATGAAACACATGTATTTAAATAGTTTATCATATGCTTTTCTATCAGCAGCTAGAGCAGTGCTTGCAGTTAATAACATAATAATTGGTCCTTCTATTGCTAGAGAAATCGGATAAACCAATGATCCCCAAGCAGCTAATGTAATCTCAGGAGAAACCATACGAGCTACAAATGCTGTAAGCATTGGAGACTCAATACTCATTAGAACCCAACTTCCTGCTAATGGAATCCATAAACGAAAAACTTGATTTAATGTTACTGGATAAGCTTTTGCCATAAATAAACTAATAAATAGAAGTGCGAAATTAATTCAATGAAGTCAGTGTCACTAATCATTCTAATTTTGAATTAGATTTATATACTATTAATATCAGTTACACATTTCACAAAGGAGTTTTAGAATATGATCGATCGAAGAAAA
>MDSY01074353.1_pt1 | contig 24744 bp, 24 predicted proteins | sample 811131 | NCBI WGS metagenome assembly MDSY01 (sample SAMN05326643, study PRJNA326480) | marine metagenome | isolation source: seawater | place: Atlantic Ocean: South West | collected 2010
AGCAGCAGAGTTTGAAACATCATTAACGACTGTTGCAGAAGGGATTCAATCAACAAGGTTTATTTATAAGTATTCAAGGGAAGGACATATAAGCATGCCAATAACAGAAATGGTTTATAATGTCTTATGTGAATCAATTTCAATAGAGGATGCTATTACACAATTAATGACAAGAGACTTAAAATCTGAGTAATAAAAATGGTGAGGATACTTATCTTAGTTCTGTTAGATTTAATAGCAATACCCGTATTGTTTTTAATATCATATACCGTAAAATTTAAAGCAGGTTTATTTTATAATATTATTTTTAATACCAATACTGGTTTAATTTATAATCATGCTCAGGTTGAACCTTATTTTGATAATATGGGCATTATTATAATGATTTGGATAATTTCATTAGTAAGTATGCAAGCCTATAAGCCATATAGTGGTATCTTGGGCTTTGTTGATCAGGTGATTAATATTATAAAAGCCGTTTTATTAGCAACTATATTGCTAATGGCTATATCGCAAATTATGATACTAATACCTAATTCATTATTTGTATTAGGATATAATGCTATATTTGGAATTATTTTATTTTCAATGAGTAGATTGTTTGTGGACAAACTTGTAAAAGTGAAACCTTTTAAACCTGCAAAATGTTGTATTCTTGGGAGTAATAAAGAAGCTCAATATATTTTAGAATTTATAGTATATCAACAACAACTTTATTATGAGTATATGGGTAGTATTTACAAGAATGAGCCTTCAGAATTATTGTTTTCCATTCAAAATAAACATAAAAAAGTAGCTAGTTTAGATCAAATGGAAGATTACTTAATAGCAAATAAGATTAAACATCTATTTGTCATAAAAGCAGAATGTCCAGAAATAAAAACATTAATTAAATTTTGCGAGACGTATAAGATATCCTTACATATTTATGATGATGATATGCAAGCTATTAAGCATAGGTCACAATATAATCAAATAGCTGATTTACCGATTTTATCGTATAAGATACAAAAAGAAGATAGTTGCAAAAAACTATTAAAACGATTGGTTGACTGTGTAGTAGCCTATAGTTTATTACTAATATTATCACCATGTTTGATAGTAATTAGTATATGGATAAAACTAGTAAGTCCTAAGGGATCATTTATATTTAGGCAAGAGCGAGTTGGTTTAAAAGGTAAAATTTTTACTATGTATAAATTTAGAACAATGAAGCTAGATGCAGAAAAAGAGTCCGGTCCTGTTTGGGTAAAAGAAGACGATAATCGGTATATTGTTGGAGGAAGATTATTAAGAAAATTTTCTTTAGATGAATTACCACAATTAATTAATATTATTAAAAATGATATGTCTATTATAGGACCTCGTCCAGAAAGACCTTTTTTTGTTGATAAAATATCACAAGAGATACCAGAGTTTACATTACGTCATGAGATTAAAGGAGGGGTAACAGGTTGGGCACAAATTCATGGTCGAGCATATTTAACAACAAGGCCAGCAGAAAAGTTAAGGTATGATTTATTTTATTTAAAAAATCAAAGTTTTATTTTAGATTTTAAAATTTTGTTAAAGACAATCTTGGTTGTAGGAAAAGGAGAACAAGCCTATTGAAAGATCAGAAAATATTGCTATTTGGTGGTGCATTTGATCCTTTTCATAAGGGTCATTTAGAGATGTTAAATATGGTTATTAAATCAATAAAGATTAATCAGGTTTTAATAATACCAAATTATATGTGTCCCAATAAAAGAAAACCATTATTAAGTGGAAAGAAAAGAATAATGATGGTTAAGAGCATCATTAAAGATATCGTAACAGCTACCCATAATACTATTCATATTAGCTGTAGTGATTATGAAATAAAACAACAAAAAGTATGTTTTACAATTGATACGATTAAAATGTTAAAAGACAAAAATAAAATGGATGATATTTATTTGTTAATTGGATCAGATAATTTTTTTTCATTTCATTTATGGAAAGACTATCAAGCAATACTAAAGCGTGTAACGTTATGTGTTGTCAGAAGAGATACTAAACCGATAGCTATCTATCAAAATTATCTAACAAAGCAGGGTTTAAGTGCTATAGAAAAGCCTGTTTTTATTATTGGAAATAAGCCTATTACAATATCGTCATCACAAGTTCGCAATAAATTAGCTAATAATGAATCAATTTCTGATTTAGTTCCTAACGCCGTATTAAATATAATAAAGAAAAAAAATGACTAATATGAAGATTGTTATTGGCGTAACTGGCAGGGTAGGTGTTGGCAAAACATATTTAGTAAATAGTTTATTAAAAAAATACGATCATTATAATGTTATTGATTTGGATATGCTGGGGCATGAGGTGTTAAGAGTAGCGTCTATTAAACACATATTAAAACAGGAATTTGGAGATACCATTATTAATCAGCATAATGAAATAAATAGAAAAGCCTTAGCAGATATCGTATTTGCTGATATTAATCAATTAAATAAGTTAAATAAAATTAGTCACCCTTTGATAAAAAAGTTAGCAGAAAACAGAATTAAACAATCAAAAGAATATAATATTATTATTGTTGGTTCGTTAATTAAAGAAATAGGGTTATTAACACAGTGTAATCAGATAATTTCTGTTATTGCAGATAGCAAAAAAACAGACAAGCTAATTGGTTCAAAAAAAAGAATAGAAACATTTCAAGCAACTGAAAATGAGTATAAATCGATAGCAAATCACATATTTTATAATGATTTTTTAAAAGATGGAGTTGAAAAATTTGGGATTTTAGTTCAAAATCTTGTAAGTTAATTCAAAAGATAAGGAAGTGGAGATGGGGGTTATAGCCCAAACATTAACATACACAGATTCAGAAGATAAAAATGACTGGATCGAACAAGCTCAAAATGCATATGAAAACAATGATATGGAAAATTGTGTGGCCATATTGTCAAAAGCATGTAATACATTTAAAGAAGAATTGGTTAAAAAGCCTCATAGTAAATTATTTCGTAATGAAATACAGTTGATTTGGGAATTTGTATTAGAAAAAGTTAAGGTATCACTAACCTACACTGAATCAAAGCATGCTATGTTAAAGCAAGAAAAATTTAATCCAGTAACGAGTTTAAAAGCTTATATTGTGGATAGTTTAATTGAAACAGAATGGAAAAAGCAATGTATTGGTAAATTTGGAGGCCCTAAAAATCCAGCATATAGTTGGAAAGAGTGGTATTTAAACAATGAGGATGAATTAGATCAATTAGAAACTGTTGAAAAAAAGATGGGGTGGGCAATTGAAAAAGGGCATATAAATTATGTCAAATTTTTATTTTCTCAATATGAGGATGTTGATATAAATAAAATTGTATATGAACATAAGATTCCTGTTATTTCAAAGGCAATATCAAAAAATTATAAAAAATTAACAGCTTTTTTATTAGATGAAAATGTGAAGTTAAAAAGTAATGATGAATTTGGTTGGTCTCCATTACATCATGCGGTTAATACGTGTAATTTAGATTTAGTAAAGCAAATTGTATCGTATAAAATTGCATTAAATATTAGAAATAAAGCTGGCCATACCCCTTTGCATTTAGCAATTATGAAAAATCGTACTGATATTGTAAAATTTTTGTTATCAGAAGGAAGTAAAGTTAATTATAAAGATAAAAAAGGCATTTCGCCAATTTATTATGCATTAATGACAAAAGATATACATATGATAGAGGTTTTAGTAGAAAATGGAGCTGATTTAAAAGTAAAAGATAATTTTGGCCGAACGCTAGTTCATCTTAGTACGATCTTAGGATATGCATCTGTTTTAAAGCAATTATTATCCTATAAAGTTTTAATTGATGCCAAAGATAGCTTTGGACGTACAGCGTTACATTATGCTGCTCAATATGGCCGTTCAAATTGTTTAGATGTATTAATAAAAGCAAACGCAAAATTAACAATTCAAGATAATTTTAAAGATACGCCATTATTAGTAGCTGCCTTTTCTGAAAAAAAAGCTGAAACGGCAATTTTACATGAGTACGGAAGTCGTTAAAACAGTTGATTTTTTTGCTATCAAAAAAAATATATATGGTATTAGTTTTTGTATAAAGAAGCTAAAATTTTATCAGCCAATATTTCATTAATGGTAACTTTAATCGTCACCTCTTCATCATAACTAATTGATTCAACACTGCCAAATTGATGTAATAAGTTAATAATATCCATCCGTTTGTAAGGAACAAAAAATGTTAATGTTTTTTTTAAGGGAGCTAAAAGATCTTCAATAGCTGTTTCAAATGCGTTAAAGTGATTATCAAGTTTAGCAGATAGACAAATATGTGGTTGAAAAGCAGCAATCTTTTTTTTGATAGTATTAGGGTTATGAACAAGGTCCCATTTATTAAAAATGTATAAAGTAGGTGTATCACTGGCATTTAAGTCATGGATAATATGATTTGATGTTTGAATGAATTGTTCAAAACAAGGATGTGATACATCGACAACATGTAATAAAAAGTCAGCATCGGTTACTTCTTCAAGTGTTGAATAAAATGCTTTTATTAATAAGGTTGGAAGTTTTTGAATAAACCCTACGGTATCCGTTAGGATAATTTGTTCAGATTGTTTAAATTGAAATTTTCGGGAGGTGGGGTCTAATGTTGCAAAAAGTTTGTTTTCAGCTAATACAGAGGCCGATGTTAAGCGATTCATCAAGGTTGATTTACCTGCATTTGTATACCCTACAATAGCGCCTTTGATAATAGGTAATTGTCGTCTTTTTGTTCGTCTTAACTCTCTATCATTTTTAATTTTTTTTAATTTTGATTTGATATGATTAACCCGTGTTGAAAGCTGACGTTTATCAACTTCTAATTGGGTTTCTCCAGGACCCCTAGTTCCAATTCCACCCCCCAAGCGAGACAAGTGAGTCCATAAGCGAGTTAAACGTGGTAATAAATAATTTAATTGTGCAAGTTCGATTTGTAATTTTGCTTCATATGTTTGAGCACGCTGAGCAAAAATATCTAAAATAAGACCTGTTCGATCAATAACTTTAGTATTAAATTTTTCTTCAAGAAATTTTGATTGGGCTGGTGTTAAATCATCATCAACTAAGACACATTTAATACACTGTTCTTCAATAAATAATTTGATTTGTTCAATTTTACCTTTCCCTAGATAAGTACCACTAACTGGTTGTTTTTGTTTTTGAGAAAATGATTCTATAACAGAAAGTTTAGCTGTACGTGCAAGATCCTTTAATTCATTAAATGAATCTTGTATCGATAATATGGATTGTGATGACGAAGAGTCTATTCCAATAACAATAGCATTAATCATAATATATTATAAATTTTTCAAAGAGATTGTAAATAGGCGTTATTAGGATATCGTGTTAATTGGGATGAAATGAAAGTCTTGATTTCAGTGGTTTTGTTTAAGTTCTTTAAACAGATTATATATCGTTCAAAGATAATATTGCTTGGAGATTTTGTTTTAAATTGAGGCAAATCTAAATACATATCTAAATAGGAGAGACTCAGTAAAAATTTCTTTTGAGTTAAATAAAAAAAACTAATAATATCTAAAGTTTTATCTTCTTTAGAATAAAATAACTCATATAAATTAATATATTGTTCAGCTTTTTCGTATTCTTTGATAAATATATAGGTTTGTAAAATAACGGCATCAATATACTTGAACGTTTTGTTTAAGGATTTGGCAGTTAAATAAGAATTTAAAGCTGCTGGAAATTGATTTAATTTTGTAAGAATTGAGGCTAAATTAAAATGCGCTTCAGCGATTCGATCATCAATATCAATTACTTTTTTATAATAGTAAAATGCTTCAGAAAACCGTTTGTTTTGGTGCAAGATATTAGCATAATTTAGCAAAAAAATAGGATTTTCATAATCTGATAATAAAGCTTGTCGAGCATGAAAAGTTGATTTTTGAGCGGGTAAATGATCGTTGCTATGTACTGTAAGTTGAGCATATAAAGCGGAGATGCGGGCATGGTACCATGGATTGATAGAATCGATAGTTTGAATATACTTCATTAAACTAATAGCTTTATTTAAATAATAAATTTTTTCATCTTTTGTTTTTAATTTTGAAATATAAGTATCAAGCGTTTTAATATATTCGGATGCATAATGAGATTCTAAAGGAAAGTAGCGAATCGCTTTTTCGTATTCTTCAAAAGCATACTGAAATCGATTAATATAACGATAATTTTGTAGCCGAGCTTGAGCAGATAAAAAGTATGCATTTCTAAAACTTAATTCAGAAAGTAATGGATAAAAGCAAATAACACCCATAATAATAGCGATAATAAGATAAATTCCAAAAATAAAATAACTTTTACTTGAAAATCTAATAGTTCCTTTAAATTGATTAAGTTGTTTCATAAGTATCGTATTCATCATTAATAAAACTAAGGCCAATACCAAGAAAAAAATAGAATAAAAATAACGTTGCTACAACACCAAAATTAAACAGTACTTGAACAAGATAAATGCTTGGTGCAACAATGATTCCAGCTAAAATATAATGCTTGTTTGAATGCGAATATTTTAAAAATAGGTTTAACATAATAAGATACCAGGCTCCAAAAACAAAAATATATTTAACAATAAAACCAATAATACCTGTGGTAGATAATGTGTTTAAATATTCATTATGAAGACGATCAGGCGTGTAATTATGACCACCTTCATGGATCCCATATTTTGGATGACGATAAACAGGATATAAATGTCTAATTGTATCTGGGCCTGATCCAAAGAGAGGATTATCTATAATCCATGCAGGAACGGATAACCACATATATAAGCGAGCTTTATTATTAGATAAATTTGTCATTCGACCTTTGATTGTATTCGCAACTTGTAAACTATCTTGTTGATATTTGGAAGTAATATAAATAGGCTTATTAAAGCTATTAAATTGGATAGCTATAATTCCTAAGATAAATAAGGAGATTAGCGATATATTAAATAGAGCTGAAAAAGAATGTTTGATTAAAAACCCTATTATAAAAATGATAGCAAACACTAATATATAATTAAGTAAATCAGGAAATAAAGTTAGATCATAAAAGAGATCTTTAACTGATTGCTGAATCACTTGAAAAAGGGGAAGTAACACTAATAAGGCTTTAAATATAAACACAGTCAGTATATGAAATTGAAACGTTTTATCAAATTGATCTTTGATAACAAAAATATAAAGAAATGAAACTAAAATAAAAAATAATATTATCGTAGATAAATGTGAAAAATAAAAAAGTAAATTTAATAAGATAAAAAGACATAAACAGTTTTTGAAAAAAATAAGATCAACATAACGATAAATGCCAAGTATCAATAAGGTAAGAAGAAAGCAAATTAATATGAAGTTTGATGTGATAATAGGTAAACTAAGGTAGGGAATAATTAATATAATAAATAAACAAAAAGACGCAGCGATAGTCTTAAGTGAACGTTTATTAGTGAATAACATTCCTGTAGAGCCATAATAAAGTAAAAGAAATCCCATAATAAAAACAATAATAGCCAATAAACTAGGTAGGAATCCAAAAAGATGTACTTTAAATATCAAGAATATTTGTGTTAAAGCTGATCCAAAAAATATCATAATCCATCTATTTAAAGTCATAAGATTATTTGGATTTTGAAAAATCAGTTGGTAAAAAAATGCAATACAAATAACATATCCAATAATAGTAGCGCGTGAAAAAGAAAGTAGCATAGAATAAAACACTAAGAAAGTTGTTGTTGTACAAACACGATAGATAAAAAATGTTGAATTACCGATAGATCGCGAGCAATAACAGATACCCGATCCTAATATTAGTAATGTAAGTTGATAAACATTTAAAGATAAAATATTAAAGATAAATAATAAAAAACAAACAATAAAAAAGCTTAATAGATAAAAAAATAATTTTTTAGTAGGGATTACAGCATCGTAAAAATAAAATAACACAGAAATAATGCCAAAAAAAATAATGAATTGAATGTAAGAAATCATGGTAATAGAATCAGGCAAAAAGTTTAATAATATTAATGAAATAATAGTATAGATAATAGAAATAGAGCTGTACAAAATTGGTAGATAAGTTTGAGTTGTAAACGTAGTAATAGATTTAATTTTATTAAGAAAATAATGAGATAAACTAAGCCCTAATGGTACTACCATAGCAACATAAGCGCAGAAATGAACTGGATTATTAATACAAGCAAATACTCTAGATGTAGGATCAGCACTCCAGTTCATAAAATCAAGACCCAGGCTTTGAATGAGTCCATAAAGTGAAGAAATAGAGGTGGAAAATAAGCAGAGACAAAAAATAAGAACTCTATATTTTGTATTATCAATCAATTTAGCTGTCATAAAGAACAAAATAATATAGTTAAGAATAGTAGCTAGTCCTTCCCAACGATCATAAGCTCCAATAAGAGAAATAAAAACATTACGAGAAATAATAATTGAAATCAAATTCGTAATAATCCAAAATAACATAGGAATTTCAAGGCCAATGCGTCGCCATTTAAATCCAAAAAGAGAGTATGATTCTTCATCAGCATGTTCATATCCATTATCTTTTAAAATACAAGATTTAAGTAACCAGGCACCACATAAAAGAAGAATTATAATGCGTAAAAAAAGCAGTTTGTTAACTTCAAAGACAGATCGTGTTGTAGAAGAAAAAATTAAAGGAATTCCCATACTTAAAGCAAGGAAACCCATTAAATAAAATCGTTTAAACCATTTTGAAATTAATACTAATTGATTAGACATTTATGCAGGTAAGTATATCATGATTGTGTAAGTAATTGAAAATATTGATCAGATATAAAATTTAAATTAAAACGATCATTAATAGCTTTTTTTGCCTGCTTAGAGTAGTGTTGAGATAGATTCCTATTATTTTTTAACAATAAAATATGCTGCACAAGATCCTCAGCGTTATCAGGATCACTAATAATGCCACAATCATAATCAGTAAATAACTGAGAGATTTCAGACTCACAAGAACAGCAAGCGATGGTAGGAACCCCAGCGCTTAATAGACCAAATGTTTTGGATGGTACCGAAAGTCCTGTATGATCAGACGTGAGTCCTAAAAGACCGCAATCAAAACTGGCTAATAAATTGGGTAGTTGATCACGATCTACGTAAGAATGAAACTGGCAATTTGTTAATTGATGGCTAGTGACAAAAGATTGTGCAAATTGTTTTTTAGCCCCTTCACCTACAAAAACAAAGGCTATATCATGAGTCGATTTAAGAAGTAACGCTGCATTCATAATGGTTTCAATAGGATGAAATTTTGCCATATTACCAGCATAACCAATAACAAAATGGTTTTCTAACGACCATTCTTGCTTAAAAAAAGTAGTATTATTTGGTTTTTGAATATTAGGATCATCAGACCACATAGGGATATACGTACTATTTTTGTGCGGATGATCAAAATAAGTATCAATTATTTTTTTCATACAGCGACCAATAACAATAACATGAGTAGCATAGTCGTACGTTAATCTATTTTGTGAGCTTAACCAACGAGAAAGTAAGTGAGACCGCGTTAATAATCCTGCTGCAATTAAGCTTTCTGGGTAAACATCAAAGATAACAACATGATAACGAAATTTTTTAATTGGATATAAAAATCGAATCAATATAGGTAAAAAAGGAGGGTTGGTAAAAACAAGAATAAGCGATTTTTTTGGAAGCAATAATAACCTTAGAAAAGAAGATAGTCCAAATGATAGATGATTAAGTAGTTTTCCTAGCAAAGAAAGTTTATTAAAGCGAGTAGACCATAAACGGTGAATAAGCATGCCTTGATAAGATAAAGATTTTTTGACACGCTTACGATCTATTAGTGTAGGTTGTGAGCAATAAATAGTTAAGGGTAATCCTTTTTTAGCTAATGCTTCACAAAGCTCCGTTACAGTTTGTCCAGATGAAATTAATTCAGGATAAAAAAGTTGGCAAAAAACATAAATACGTTTTTGCATTGACTGATTAACTATTATTAATTTGCGACTGAATCCAGTGATAGGTATGGTTTATCCCATCATGTAATGAGAAAGTTGGAGCGCAGCCTAGATCTTTAAGAATAAGTTCATTATCACTATTACGTCCACGAACACCCAAAGGACCATCAATATGGTTAATATGAATAGATTTATTAGCAACGTTTGCGGCTGTTTCAACTAGTTGATTAATCGTTACCATTTCATCAGAGCCAATATTATAAGGACCAATCAAATCACTATTCATTAATTTCATAACACTATCAATGCATGCATCAATATATAAAAAACTACGTGTTTGTTGTCCATCTCCCCAAACATCTATGGTGCCACCATCATCAGCTTCGGCAACTTTTCTGCAGATAGCAGCAGGTGCTTTTTCACGGCCTCCTTGCCATGTACCAAGGGGTCCATAAATATTATGAAAACGGGCAATTCGAACAGGAATGTTATGATTACGATGATAAGCTAAATATAACCGTTCACTAAATAATTTTTCCCAACCATATTCACTATCAGGCGCCGCTGGATAAGCACTATCTTCAGAACATTTGGGATTATCGGGATCAAGCTGATTATATTCAGGATAAATACAAGCACTTGATGAATAAAATACTTTTTTAACATTAGCTTTAGTTGCTTCATCGATAATATTTAAATTAATCATACCCGAGTTATGCATCACATTAGCATCATGATCACCCGTAAATATATAACCGGCACCACCCATATCAGCTGCTAATTGAAAGATTTCATCGATAATACCACCACTATTAATTACTTGTTGAACAACATCTAATAATCGTAAATCTCCAATGATAAAATCATCAGCTTGAGACGTTTCAAATTCAGGATACTTTAAATCAACACCACGAACCCAGTATCCTTTTGACTTTAAATGAGACACTAAGTGATGACCAATAAATCCACCCGCACCACATACTAAAACACGTTTCATTGTAAAAGCTCCAGCTAATTAGTTACTAATAATTATTGTGTCATTATTTAAATATTAGTTCAAGAATCGATACCGAAAAATACAAAAAATAGCCCAGAAAAAATCAAGTATTCCAATTTTTTTGCCATCTGAATAGCCTCGGCCATGATATGAAATGGCGACTTCGTGAAATCGATAAGGTTGTTTAGCTAATTTTGTTGTAATTTCAGGTTCAATACCAAAGCCATTTTCAGTTAATCTAAGAGATTGAATAATGTCACGTCGAAATACTTTGTAGCAGGTTTCCATGTCCGTTAAGGTTTGCTGGTTTAGTAGATTAGAAAGCCATGTTAAAAATTTATTAGCTAAATAGGATAAAAAATAATTAGAAGAATACAATTTTTTATCTAGAAACCGAGATCCATAAACAATATCAGCTATATTATCTTGAATAGGTTGTATAAGTTGTGGGTAATGGCATGGATCATATTCTAAATCGGCATCTTGGATAATAACAATATCCTGAGTAGCTAAATGAAAACCAGATTGTAAAGCAGCGCCTTTGCCTTGATTTTCAGGATGGCAGATTAATAAGAAGTTAAATTGTTTAGCGTGCTTTTGTAGCCATTCTTTCGATCCATCTGTTGAACCATCATCAATAACGATAAGTTCAGAATTTGGTTGTTGAGAGCGTATTAGTTTGATGATAGGTTCAATAGTTTGTTGTTCATTATAACAGGCGATAATAATAGATAAGCTCATACAGATTAACTTTAATTCAAAGAAGTAATATTTACCAATAAAATCATAGTGAAAATAATACAAGAAAAAGCTAGTAAATAGCTTGCTAGTTGATGATTATATCTACTATGATAAGATTATTTGTATGAATATTATAGTTACTGGTGGAGCAGGTTTTATTGGAAGTCATCTTTGTAAGCGATTAGTAGAAGATGGGCATTACGTTATTTGCATTGATAATTTGAGTTTAGGATCTATTAAAAATATTCATCATCTTATAGAGCATAAGCAATTTTTGTTTCAAGAAGGAGATATTTTAGATAAGACTTTTATGAATAATATATGTAAACAACATTGCATTGATAGTATATATCATTTAGCCGCTAATTCAGATATTCAAGAAGGAAGTAATAACTTAGAAATTGATATAACAAAAACATTTCAAACGACAATTAATTGCTTAGAATATGTGCAAGAATATGCAATTAAATCATTTGTATTTGCATCCAGCTCAGCGGTGTATGGTGATTTTCGCGAACCAATGGGAGAAGAATCAGGACCATGTAGACCTGTTTCATTTTATGGAGCAGCTAAACTAGCATCAGAGCATTATATTCATGCGATGTTACAACAGATTGATTGTAAGGCTTGGGTGATTCGATTTCCAAATGTTGTAGGGCCGCATTTAACACATGGAGTTATCTATGATTTTATTCGTAAATTGCAGAAAAATCCTGATAAGTTAGAAATTTTAGGAGATGGAAAACAATGTAAGCCGTATATGTTGGTTGATGATTTAATCGAGGGCATGTTACGAGCAAAAGAAATGCTAAAGGATACGTTTAATGTTATTAATCTTGGTGTTGAAACAGCAACTACTGTAACCGAAATCGCTAATAAGATCGTAAAATATATGAATTTACCAGATGTTTCATTTTCTTATACAGGCGGATCTTCAGGCTGGGTAGGTGATGTTTCTACATTTGAGTATGACCTTACGAAAATGAAAGAATTAGGTTGGAGCCCATCCGTAACATCCGATGAAGCAATTCAGCGATGTATCGAAGCTGAGCTTCAATAATGAAAGCCATTATTTTAGTTGGAGGAAAGGGGACTAGAGTAAAATCGGTGTCACAAAAATTGCCAAAATGTTTATTAGAAATAGATAAGAAACCCGTTTTAGATTATGTGATAACATGCTGTGAATCATCAACGATAATTAATGAGATTATTGTAATTGCATATCATGATGCTGAACAATTTGATCATTATTGTAATAATAAAAAAAGTAGCATACCCCTACGGTGTGTTAAAGAAGAACAGCCGTTAGGTACAGCAGGTGCGCTTCATAGCATTGACTTAGATGGAGAGGAAGATGTTCTAGTAATATATGGAGATATTGTCTGTCATTTTGATATGGATCTATTTATAAAGTGGCATCGTCAAAAAAAAGCAATGATGTCATTAGTAATTCACCCAAATGATCATCCATATGATAGTGATTTAATCGTATGTGATGATAATCAACAGGTAAAAAACGTTATTTCAAAGCCACATAAAGAAGGTGTTTATTATTCTAATTGTGTTAATGCCGCTTGTTATATCATTAATACAAAAATTAAAAAATCTATTCCCAGCAATAAACCCAGTGATTTTGGTAAGGATATCTTGCCACAGGTATGTAAAACAGAAGCTGTTTATGGATATCATACCACCGCATATTTAAAGGATATGGGAACCAAAGATCGAATCAAGCAAGTAGAAGATGACATTATTTCAGGAAAAGTATTAGCGTGCCATGAATCTCAAAAACGTAAGGTTGTTTTTTTGGATCGTGATGGTGTCATTAATGAAGACCTTTCATTTATTAAAACACCTGAGGAATTTAAGTTATATCCATTTGCGGCATCCGCAATTCAAAAATTAAATAAAGCTGGTTTTTTAGTAATCGTTGTAACAAATCAATCTGTGATAGCAAGAAACTTATGTACAATAGAAATATTAAGAATGATTCATGATAAAATGGAAACTGAACTTGGCAAAGAAGGAGCTTATATCGACAAAATCTATTACTGCCCTCATCACCCTGATGAGGGGTTTCCAGAAGAAAATAGAATGTTTAAAAAAGAGTGTGAATGTCGAAAACCAAAACCTGGGATGGTTATGCAAGCAGAAAGAGAGTTTAATATTGATATATCAAACTCATTTTTAGTAGGCGATTCAGAAAGAGATATTCAATGTGGAATCGCAGCAGGAGTAAGCACTGTAGGTGTAAAGACAGGCAATGCGGTTAAGGGAAAAACACAACCAGATCAGATGTGTAAAAATTTGTTAGATGCGGTAGATTTAATTATAAAATTAAGTATGAAAGAAAAAAATAGATGATTATAACAAAATCACCCTTTAGAATTAGTTTCATTGGAGGCGGATCAGACTTGCCTTCATTTTTTAGGAATGAAGAAGGGGCTGTATTAAGTACAAGTATTAATCAATATATTTATATTTCATCACATCGATTTTTTGCAGAGAATCAAATACGGTTAAAATATTCTCAAACAGAAACAGTTAATAGTATTCAAGATATTCAACATCCAATCTTTAGAGAAGCTTTAAGGCAATTTAATATGAATGCTGCGGTAGAGATTAGCTCAAATGCAGATATTCCCTCTGGTTCAGGCCTAGGCTCATCATCCTCATTTACAGCAAATTTATTATTAAATTGTTATATTCGATCCAATCAATATATCAGTAAAGAAAAGTTAGCTGATAATGCCTGCAATATTGAACTTAATAAATTAAATGAGCCCATTGGAAAGCAAGATCATTATGCGGCTGTTTATGGAGGACTAAATATTATTGTATTTAAACCATCAGGTACTGTAGAAATTCAACCGCTTTATATAAAAAACAAAACAAAACAGTTATTAGATCAGCGATTATTAATGTTTTATACAGGTCAACAGCGATCTGCATCAGCTATTTTAAAATATCAAAATCAAGCGATGCTTAAAGAACAGAAACGAGAGGTTGTAAAAAAAATGGTGAGTCTTGTTTGGGATGCTAAAGAAGCATTATATCAGGATGATTTAGATAGGTTTGGAAATGTATTAGCACAAAATTGGGAATTTAAAAAAGAAATAAGCGATAAAATAAGTAATCAAGTTATTAATAATTATGTAGATAGAGGGCTAGCCGTAGGGGCTGAGGCGGCCAAGTTATTAGGTGCTGGAGAAAGCGGTTTTTTATTGTTTTATTGCAAAGAATCATACCAAGAAGCGTTACGTCATGAATTAAAAGAGTTAAGAGAGTTAAAATTTAAATTTGAAGATCAAGGAACACGCATGATTTACTATGGAGATGAATAGATCTTACTTTAAGCAGAGTAGACAGCTTTTCCAATAATTAAATCAACAACAAGTAATAACCAGAATTGATGACAATTTTCAACCAGATTATAACTCATAGAGTTAGCCCATAGATTAATTGATCCACATTGAGACAACGGATTGTTTTTTTCAAAACCTGATAAAGTAATAATCGATTTAAATGACAAGGCCTTAGCAGCATGACAAGCATTAACGATATTAGGAGATTTGCCACTAGATGATATTGCAATTAATCCATCGCCAGCATCACCGTAAGCTTCAATTGCCTTTGCGTAGGCGTATTCATAGCCAAAATCATTTGAAAAACAGGTTAATAAATCAGACTCATTAAAGTTGATAGATCGAATAGAAGCACTTTTTGTTAAATCAACACTAACATGACTAGCAATAGCGGCACTACCTCCATTACCAATAATAATAATTTTTTTATTAGCACGATGGATAGATTCCAATGTATTTTTAATTGCTAATAAATCATCATGAATATCAGCAGTTGATTCTATAAGCGTATTAAAGTCTTTTACATAAGAAGAAATAAAAGAATGCATAGCTAAATGGTATCAGAATAACATAAAAAGAAAAATAACAGACATTATTTGAAATAAGATTGATATAATAATAAATAAAAGAAATAATAATAAATCTATGATTAATCAAGTAAAAAAGTTATGCAATGTTATTGTCTCAAATCATTATTATTCATTATTAATATTAATAAGTTTATATAGTTTTCAATTGTTATGGTTGGATAAGATTCCTTTAGTAGCAATCGATGAGCCTTGGGCTGGAAATACAGCTTACAATGTATCAAAAGGGCTTGGTTTTATTAATACAAATCGTGGTATGTGGGGAGGCGATCATTTATTTTTAATGCCTGCTATTACCTGGGTATGGATTAAGCTATTTGGTTTATCCTTATTTTCAATTCGATTTGCATCGTTTGTATGTGGCATAGTAACAATTGTTGGATGGGTGAAAATTTGTAAGCAATTGGATATTAAATCATGGGTCACAACTTTAGTAGGAAGTATGTTTATTTTAGGAAATATATTTTTTGTAATATTTCATTGGGGAAGGCCAGAATCGTTAGTGTGTACCTTATTAATCTGGGCTGTTTACTATACTATAAAAGGGATATCAACGAGTTGGGTTCTTTTATTAAGTAGTTTTCTTTTATCTATAGGTTGTTTCGCGCACCCACATTTACTTGCTGTATGCATCGTTTATGCGCTATTTGCGTGTGCACTTGCTGTTTATAAAAAAGAATGGCAACCCATAATTTATAGTGTACTGGGAGTGAGTGTCACGTTATGTATCGCTTGGGTTTTTATTCAATTACATTTTGAATCTCTAAGCATTTTTTTATCGGATTTAACACAATTATCATCTGGTAGATCCTATAAAGCCAGTACTAGTATGGGGATGTTTTTCATAGATAATATAAAGCAGTTTATCGTAACCTATTGCTTGGGATGGAAACGATCTTATATATTATTTTTTGAAATAGGAATATTAGGTTTTGGATTGTTTCAAAAACAATATAAATCAATTCGTTATCTTTCATTAGCTGGATTATTAGCTTTTGGTATTGGTTTGGTAATGTATTTTTTTAGAAGACGTTATTTTGGGATTATTTTAATTTTTTCTTATTTAGTTTTAGCTATCTTATTGACGGTTTTTAGTAAACGAAAGAATAAAAAAATATTTTATAGTTTAATTTTTTTTACAGGCATGTATTTAGCAAATAATTTAGTAGGAGACTTATATATAGTATATAAAAATCGCCATGTCGAACCTTTTTATAAAATCGAAAAATATTTAAGAAATCATATCCCGCAACAAGCGAGGGTCTATAGCTCCTTACATTTTTGGACAGGTTTAGAAGAAACCATTTGGTTACGATCATTAGCTGAATTAAAGTCTGGAGACTATGTTGTTTTGTCAGATTTATTTAAGCAAGCCATATCACCAACAACAGGTGAAAAAGGCGATGTGCATAACGTTAAAGATGTAGAAACAGCGCGATATAATCAAACGGTGAACTATATTAATCAAAACGGAATATTATTAGATCAGAAACAAACAAATGGGTATGGGCTGATTCAATTATGGAAAATAAATTAATGGTTATAATGACTGATTTTAGTTTACTATAAAGAATATGAAAAACTTATCAATTATTATTCCTATTTTTAATGACGATGAAATTATAGAAGAATTATTAAATCGTTTAGAAGTTGTTAAAAAGCAGTTATGCAAACGATTTAAATGGAAAAAAGATTCTATTGAAGTTATTTTTGCTACCGATCAACCAACGGATCAAACGCTTCCTAAACTAAAAGCATATTGCACAACACAGAAAGGATTTAAGTGTATTAACTTGTCCAATCGGGTGGGGCAGTATATTTCAATTAAGGCAGGTATCAAAGAAAGCAATGGAAAAGCTGTTGTAATTATGGATGCAGATTTACAAGATCCTCCTGAAATCATAGAGCCTATGGTTGAGCAATTTTTAGCAGGCTATGATGTTGTGTATGGGGTTCGAAAAAAACGTATCGGAGAAAGTGTTTTATATAAGCTATTTTGTAGATTATTTTACTTTATTTTAGGAAGATTAATGACAACCAAGATTCCTGAAAAATCAGGAGAATTTAGATTGTTAAGTAGACGAGCCGCAGATGCAATTATCGCATGTAAAGAAGCCAATATCTTTTTTAGAGGGCTGGCAAGTTGGATTGGATTTAAGCAAAAGGCTATTTATTTTGACCGTGATAAACGATTTAAAGGGAAGACAAAATACTCATTTAAGCGATCGGTAGACTATGCCATCGATGGCATTGTCTCTTTTTCATCAAAACCATTACGCTATATTATGTATTTTGGCTGGCTAATTGCATTTGCAGGATTTAGTTATGCTGGCTATGTTTTATACTTAAAAGTAATCCTTAATATAACAGGGCAAGGGTGGGCATCGTTGGTTGTAATAATACTAGCCTTAGGAGGATTACAACTGGTTGCGTTAGGTATAATTGGTGAATATATCGGACGTATTTATACTGAAGTAAAACAAAGGCCCCTGTATTTTATTCAAGATATTTTTGAAAAAAAATAAATAACCCATTTGAATAGACAAAGAGCTATATCAACATTATTTTGAACATGAAGAAACGCATTGGTGGTTTGTTGCAAGAAGGCAGAGTATAAAAAAAGTTTTAGATACATATGCACCCAATCAAGACTCAGCTAGCAATACTATTTTAGAGATAGGAACGGGGACGGGTGGAAATTTAAAAATGTTATCAAAATTCGGAAAAATATGTGGTATGGAAATGGATCAGAATGCTTGCGAAATAGCCAAGTCTAGGGATATATGTGATGTTAAACAAGGAAAACTACCTAAAGAATTTCCGTTTGATATAAATTTTGATTTAATTTGTATGTTTGATGTATTAGAACATATTGAAAAAGATGTTGAGACTTTAAATAGTATCAAAAAAAATTAACACATAGAGGTAAGATTGTATTAACAGTACCGGCTTATCAATGGCTATGGAGTCACCATGATGTAGTCAATCACCATTACCGACGATATAATCAAAAGACATTACAAAAAGTAATTTCAGATGCAGGTTTAACAGTAACTTATATAAGCTATTTTAATACATGGTTAATGCCGATTATAGCTAGTATACGATTAATTAAAAATAGCCTAAGATTAAAGGAGAATAGTGATTTGTCAGAGTCTAACAAATATATGAATAAATACTTAACACATATTTTTGCAAGTGAACGACTGCTTATGCCTAAATTAAAGTTGCCATTTGGGGTGAGTTTAATAGCTGTTATTGAGAATAATCAACAAAATCAGTAATTTTAGATATTCTAAACTAGACTTTAAAAAAGTTAGTTTTATCTTAATAAAGGTTATTTTTTTCTTAGCTGAACAATAACATTGCTAGATATATATTTTAATGGCAGATAGTTAATAAACCATTCTAAAAAAATTAAAAATGGTGCATAAATCCATTTTAAAAAATAGGGAATACGAAATATTTTTGAGTTTAAAACTAAAAAATGTGCAAGCGTTCCTACATATGTTTCAGATATAAATTCAAACTGTTGTTTAAAATCAGATTTGAATTGGTCTATATTAATAGCACCTTCATTATCATTAAATTCAGAGTCATGGCGATACCAAAACGTTCTTATGGGTTCAAGAATTGTATGAGCCTGAGGTTCATAAAAGCATAAATAGCCACCTGGTTTTAAGAGTCGATACAATTCTTGTATGGTTTCTTTAAAGCTTGGGTGAACATGATGCAATCCCCCAAATATACATATAACATCAATGCTATTACTTTCAAGATCTGTTTTGGTAATAGAAGAACAAATGGATGTTGCCTGTGGAAATTTCTCTTGATAAATAGATAGTTGACCTTCTGAAATATCAATTCCAATTATGTTTTGTGGATTTTGAGTTGTAAGATACTCTGTAAGCAAGCCAGTGCCACATAAAGCATCCAGAACAACCTTGTTGGATAAATTAATCGTATTAAATAGTTTTGGAACAATACACCATTTTAAATATACGATATTCCAATAATCATGATAATGATTACTATAATCTTTAGCTATTTTATTATAATAAGTTTTTTGAAGCAGCTCTTCTTGTTTCATTTTTAAAATAGTTTATCATTAATTAATAGCTTTAGAAAATATATTAAAACAGCTTATTAGAGACTAACAAATATAGTAATAAAAAACAAATATAACCCTTGATAAGGTAATGATTCCTGATTCTTAAGTTAAAATCTCTATTTTTAGTTAGTTAAGCAACTATTAATAAAAATAATCAACAAAATCAGTAATTTTAGAAATTATAAATAAGACTATAAAAAAGTTAGTTTTGTTTTAATCATGGCACATTACAATAGTTGCTTGATAAGCATTGGCGGTTTTCGAGCAATATCACCGTCCCATAATTTACGGTGTCTGTGAATCACATTGGTAGTAACAACGTCAGGACGAATAAAAATACCCTTGGAAATTTTTGATGTATAATTGTCACCATCTGAATAGTGGAAGTTAAGAAAATCAACTTTAAATAAAAAACTATAGGATATTACTAAGAAAAATAATATATAGATTAAAACACGAGATGTGCATAAGTAAACAACAACAGGGATAATTATAAATTGTAGAGGTAATAAATAGGAAATTTCAAATGGGTATTTAAAAAAAAGAAGCTGATATAATATAAACATCGTTCCATACATACACTTGTTGATTGTTAGGGTATAAAAAAATTGGTTTAATTAAAGACATTTAAAGAGATGTTTTTTTAAAGATACATTCTGGCATAGATTTAATGACAAACATGATCCACTTCCAAATCCATTGACTATACAAGATGTTGTAACGAGACCGTTGTGCTTTATATATTTTATTAGCGAGTTGAAGGGGTTCAACGGTTAATCGTTTAGGTAGTATCATGTCACGAGTCATTTTTGTATTTACAAAGCCTGGTTTAACAGTAAGTACAGATACATTTGTCTTTGCGAGTCTATGTCTCAGTCCAGATAAATAAGTAGATAAAGCCGCTTTCGCTGATCCATAAATATAATTGCTTTGCCGACCTCGATCGCCAGCAACAGAACTAATCCCCAGAATAAAACCATGATTATGTTTCTCAAAATCATTAGCAATAATATTTAACATGCTAACAATACCGGTAAAGTTTGTATGAATGATTAACTCTGATTCGTCAAAGGAATTCAAGGCTTTCGTATGATTGCCTAGATATCCGACACAAACAATAACGCCATCAGGTTTAGTAGGTAGATTATGATAGATTTCAGAATGAGAATGATACAGTAAGCTATCAAATTCAATTAACTCATAATTGATATGAAATTGATCTTTAAGCGTAGTAGCAAAGGGGGATAGCTTAGTAGGCTGACGAGCTGCAAGATAAAGGTTATGCCCTTGTTTAGCATAGCATGTTGCAAGTGCTTTACCGATATCACTATTTGCACCAAGAATTAGTACAAAAGACATCTTATAAATGTAACCGTTTTGATTGCAATGAGTGAAAGGTAGAATTTAGGTTATATGCTTGTCGAATGTTTCGAAAAAGAGGTGCCTTTGGATATCCCTTTTCAAAAGTAGTTTTGCTCATCAGTGCATCCTTACTTAAATACAATCGTCCATTATACATTAATACAAGAGTATCAAGTTTATCAAGAAAAGCAAATAAGCCAGGTTGTATTTTAAAATCTAAAGCTAAGCTATACCCTTCTAGTGGGAATGATAAATAATTTTTATTTTCTTTTCCATATAATTTTAATACAGCTAAATAGGGCTTGATAGTTTGTGATGCAATTTCATTTAAGATATGGCGTATTCCAGCAAGACTTTGGTCCTTTGGTAAAATAAATTGATATTGTATAAACCCATTTTTTCCGTATAACTGATTCCACTGATGAAGCCTATCTAAAGGATAAAAAAACGTTTCATAGGAAACGGTATTAAATGATTCTCGTTGAAAATAGCGCTGATAGTAACAATAATTAAAAAGCTTAATTGTATAGTTGTTTAATAAAGATGGGTGCCAGAAAAAAGGGATGTTTTTAATGTTGTTTTTGGGAAGTTGTAACGTATGTTGATCACTAAACTCACCTAACATAACAAGGCCTCTTCCTATTTTGTTTTTAGACAAAAAACAATCTATCCAAGCCACAGAATATGAGGTGTTGTTATGTGTTTCAAAGATATTAAAGGTATCATTTAAATCATTCGTTTTTATTGTACATTGTTTAATAAAACTAGATTTTATGGGCCTTAAAGAAATTTTAGTATCTAAAATAAGTCCAGTTAATCCCATTCCTCCACAAGTAGCATGAAATAAATCAGCATTTTCATCTAAGCTACATTGTTTAATACTTCCATTTGGAAGTAGAAGTTGAAAATTGATAATACATGTACTAAAACAGCCTTCAATATGATGATTTTTTCCATGTATATCGCTAGCAATAGCGCCTCCAATCGTTATTTGTTTTGTGCCGGGCGTTATTTTAAGAAACCAACCACGAGGAACAATAACTGATAAAATATCAGATAATAACGCTCCTGATTGGACATGTAAAACACCATGCTGCGCATCAAAATCTAAAATAGAGTTATAAGAACGTGTATGAATTAAGAAGTCATTTAAAGCGCTATCACCATAACTTCGTCCATTGCCATGAGCAATAATATCAGTATGAGAGTGAAGCACAGATTTAATAGTATCAAGGGCATCGTGGTCTAGGGGTATAGAGGTATTCGGGTACTTAGGAAAATTTCCCCAACTTGTTAAACTCATAATCAATAAATCAATAGTCCAAAACAAAGAAGCCAAAACAAAATTATAAGTTGGATAAATCTATCCGTATAAAAAATATCAACAGGAGAGCTTTGTGTTTGATAAACATTAATGAGTTGTAAATATCGTAAAATACCAATTATAACTAGAGGGATTGTGATGCCGCCCAATATATATTGATATAAATAGGAAGAGTTAATTTCTGAGAAATACATAATATAAGAAACAATAACGACGGATGCAATAATAGTCATAGAGCTATCAATAAACAAAATATTATAACCTTGTAATGATTCTCTAATGTTAATTTTATTAGATTTGATAGTAAAAAAATCACTTTTTCGTTTTCCTAAAGCAATAAAAAGAGCAAGTAAGAAGATTATGATTATAATCCACTTTGAAAGACTAATATGAGCAACAATGCTCCCAATAATTAATCTAAGAACAAACCCTATTGCAATACAGCTAATATCTATAATGGCAAATCTCTTTAAATAGACTGAGTAGAAAATGTTTAAAATAAGATAGCCTATTAAAATGAAAGCCGCATCTGATGACAGGCTAAACATAAGAGAGAGACCTATTGTAAGGCACCCAGTAGCAAAGATAATTGCAGCTGATTTTGATATTAATCCAGCTGCTAACGGCCGTAGTTTTTTTTGGGGATGATCTAAATCATAACTAAGATCACACATGTCATTAAAGATATAGACACTGCTTGAGCATAATGAAAATGAAATAAATGCAATTAGTAGCAAGTACAACATTGGCGGATTAAAAAAATTACCTGCAAAAAATAAAGGAATAAAAATTAAAATATTTTTTATATAATGATGCACTCTGATCAGATGAAGATAATGTTTAATTAGCATGGTAAGTATATCCTCTAATAATTTGATAAATCATAAAAATTCTTTGTATCATTTTTGTAATTATAGCATAAATAGTAGTTACGATTTTTTATGGGAATCTATACTGGGAAGAATCTTTGACTGACTAAGACTAAGTAAAATATGTGCTAAATAAGGAATATAAATAGGGAGTCCAAAAAAGGCGATACGTCCTTCGTTACTAGAATCAACGCCAATGGTTAAGGCAAGTAAAAAAATGATTGGCCAAATTATTAATCGCTTAGCATTATACATAACGGTATGTTTGTTGATACGTAACCAAAGATGAGCAATCATAGCGGCGATAAGTGGAAGAAAGCTAATAAATGAATTAGCTATAAAATTTAATGTATAGGTTCGATAGTTAAAAAATGATAAAAAATTATTTAAATAACCTGTTATAGAATGGGTATGAAAAAATTGATCTGTTGGATAAATCTGTTTAAAAATAAAAAGGAAAATAAGGCTTGGAACACATAAAAAGCAATAGTTAATAATAGTATGACGTTTTAAGCTATGTTTTTCTTGAAACAAAAATTCAATAAAGAAGATAATGAGCATAATAATGATAACCGTTTCTTTTTGAAATATAGCTAAAACAGAAGATAGTAAAAAGGCTAGCCACTGATTTTGTTTATACAAGATGAATAAGCAGGCAATAAAAAAATGCGTTCCGGCATCAGTAAGCATAATATAACTAGATCGCATGCTATGAAATGATAATAAAATAAAAAAACTCATTAGATAGCAAATCGTAGGGGGAATACCATAGTATCGTTCAAGTAAAAAGAAATAGCAGCAAGCGGTAAAGAGCATAAATAGATAGTTAACAAATAAAAAATGAAAAAAAATAGATTGATCACGTTGATCAGGAAAGTCAGATTGAATAGTAGTGTTATAAAAAGGAAGCCAGTGTATACTTTTAACAATAAGAGGTGTTAGAACTCTGTATCTAAAATTATCTAAAGAATAAAGTGATGAATCAAAGGGAGATTTTACTAATTCGCAATAATAGGCATCTCCTTGACCAAAACGTTGATAATCATGACGTTTATATGACATAAAAAACAAACTATAGGTAAAAATAAAAAGCAGAAAAAATATACCAAAATATCGACGAATCATATACTAATACTATAGTAGTAGTTAATAAGAAACAATCAAGGGCTGTATTTATGATACTTAAGTGATTGTAAAGAGATGTATACTTATTAAGTTAAATATTATCAAAGATAGGATAAAGGTATAAATAAAAATATTAGAATGATAGAGGTGTTATGACGAATAAAACGCTTCACCAAATCGAATGGTTTTTCGATTTGTTTTTTTACGCCAAAGATTGGTATCGCGAAGGGAATATACACAACCGCAGTATTCTTGTTGATAAAAG
>MDSY01156960.1_pt1 | contig 24743 bp, 24 predicted proteins | sample 811131 | NCBI WGS metagenome assembly MDSY01 (sample SAMN05326643, study PRJNA326480) | marine metagenome | isolation source: seawater | place: Atlantic Ocean: South West | collected 2010
AATAAAAAAAATGATATCCTTATTAATATCACTTGTCTTATTTCTAATTTCGTAAAATAAATTTGGTCTGTTAAAAGATGATTTAAAAATAGTAGCTTCTTCAATTCCCAAATTTTTGATAATATCATCTTTTACTTTTGGTGTTGCTGTAGCTGTTAGTGCTATAATCGGAATACCTTTTTGAATTTTATTAACTATATCATATAAATTTCTATACTCTGGTCTAAAATCGTGTCCCCATTCTGAAATACAATGTGCTTCATCTACAGCTAAAAAAGATATTTTAGATTTACTTAAAAACTCAATATAATTCTCTTTAGCTAAAGATTCTGGAGCGACATATAATAATTTAGTGATTCCATTAGAAATATCATTTTTAACATTTTGAATTTGAGTATTATTTAAAGATGAATTCAATACATGAGCAATTCCGTCATCAGATGAAATTCCTCTAATAACATCTACTTGATTCTTCATTAAAGCTATTAAAGGTGAAACTACTAATGCCATTCCTTCAGACAATAAAGCTGGTAACTGAAAACATAATGATTTTCCTGCTCCTGTTGGCATGATTACCATTGCACATTTTCTATTTAAAACAGTTTGGATAATTATCTCTTGGTCTCCTTTAAAATTTGAAAAACCAAATACAGATTTTAATTCTTTTTTTAAATCTAGATCTAACTTCATTTACTTTCCTAAAAGGTATTTTGTACATTTGCTTATTAAATATAGTATTAAAAGATTATTAAAAAAACTATTTTGGATTCAAAATTCGACATAATTCAAACTGCAAAAAACAGCATTAAAAATCAGGGCAACTCTATTTTAGAATTATCTAATTTTATTAACGAAGATTTCAAAAATGCTGTGGAGTTAATAAATTCAACAGAAGGAAGAGTTATAGTTACTGGGATTGGTAAAAGTGCAATAATCGGGATGAAAATTGTAGCTACATTAAATTCAACTGGTACACCATCTGTTTTTATGCATGCATCAGAAGCTGTTCATGGTGATTTAGGTATTGTACAAAAAAATGATGTTATTGTTTTAATTTCTAAAAGTGGAAATACAGCTGAAATTAAAAATCTTTTCCCTTTTTTAAAAAATAATGAAGTTAAACTTATTGCGATATCATCAAATGAAAATTCTTTTTTGGTAAAAAATTGTGATTATTTTTTAAATAGTTTTATTAAAAAAGAAGCTTGTCCAAATAATCTGGCACCAACCACCAGTACAACAGCTCAACTTGTCGTTGGAGATGCTCTTGCAATTTGCCTTTCAGAACTTAAAGGTTTTAAAAAAAATGATTTTGCTAAATTTCATCCTGGAGGTTCTTTAGGAAAAAAACTTCACCTTAAAATCAAAGATTTAGTTGCTAAAAATCTTAAGCCTCAAGTCGACTTGAATGATGAATTCAATAATGTTGTGAACGAAATTTCAAGAAAAATGTTGGGCGCTACAGCTGTAATGAATAATGAAACAGCTGTAGGAATAATTACAGATGGTGATTTAAGAAGATTTTTTTTAAAAAATATTGATTTAAAATCAATTAAAGCATCGGACTTAATGACTAAATTTCCTATAAAAATTAATTCAGAAATTTTAGCATCAGACGCTTTAAAAATTATGAATTCTAATAAGATTACCCAACTTATTGTAGAGGATGAAAAAAAATATATTGGGATTGTTCATCTGCATAACATTCTTAACGAAGGAATTTCTTAATGAAAAAACCTATTATAGATGAAATGTCTTTTTTAGATCATCTTGAAGACTTAAGGTGGCATCTAATTAGATCAGTTTTTGCAATACTTATAGCTGCTAGTATTGCATTTATTGCTAAAGATTTTATTTTTAATCAAGTTCTTTTTGGCCCTAAAAATATAGATTTTTTCACATATGATATTTTATGTAAAATCTCAAAAAGTATTGGTTTAGATGAAAGTTTTTGTATTAGTGAAATGCCTTTTAGAATTCAAAGCAGAACTATGTCTGGACAATTTTCCGCTCACATTTGGGTGTCTATCACATCTGGATTTATTATTGCATTTCCATATGTGATTTATCAATTCTGGAGCTTTATAAGCCCTGGATTATACTTAAATGAAAAAAAGAACGCAAGAGGTTTTATTTTTATCTCTTCACTCTTGTTTTTTATTGGAGTTTTATTTGGATACTATATAGTTACTCCATTATCAATAAATTTTCTAGGTTCATATAGCGTAAGTAATGAAATTTTTAATGATTTTGACTTAGATAGTTATGTCGGATTAATAAGAGCATCCGTAATAGCTTCTGGTTTAATTTTTGAATTACCGATTATAATATATTTTTTGACTAAAATTGGACTAGTAACACCAGAAATAATGGTAAAATACCGAAAATTTGCTTTGGTTCTTGTTTTAGTTCTTTCAGCTATAATCACTCCACCAGATATAGCAAGTCAAATCATAGTCGCTATTCCAATTGTTATTTTATATCAGATTAGTATTTATATATCTAAGTTTGTATTGAGAAAAGAAAAAAAATAATATTATTTTTAACATATGAAATTAAAGGCTAACAACACATTTAAATCTTATAAAGGAAGAAAAGTAGTTAATGATATTTCTATTGAAATTAAACAAGGTGAAATTATTGGACTATTAGGCCCTAATGGTGCTGGAAAAACTACATCATTTTATATGATAGTTGGGTTAATAAAAGCCGATAGTGGAACAATAACAATTGATAATTACGATATCACTAAGTTTCCAATGTACTTGAGAGCTCAAAAAGGAATTGGATATTTAGCACAGGAACCATCAGTTTTTAGAAAACTTTCAGTAGAGGACAACATTAAAGCTGTTTTAGAACTTACCAAATTGAGTAAAGAGGATCAGTTAAATAAAATGGAAAAATTATTAAGTGAGTTTGGATTACAAAAAATAAGAAAAAACAGAGGAGATTTATTATCTGGAGGAGAGAGAAGAAGAACTGAAATTGCTAGAGCTTTAGCCACAGACCCAAAATTTCTTCTTTTAGATGAGCCTTTCGCAGGTGTTGATCCAATAGCAGTTGAAGATATTCAAAAAATTATTTCTCACTTAAAAAACAAAAATATCGGCATTTTAATTACTGATCATAACGTACAAGAAACCTTAGCTATAACGGACAGAACCTACCTTATGTTTGAAGGTAATATTTTAAAAGATGGGGTGCCAGAAGATTTAGCTAAAGATGAGATGGTAAGAAAACTATATTTAGGTAAAAATTTTGAATTTCGAAAGAAAAACTTAGACTTTAATTTTAAGTAAACTCATAAAAATATATATTAAAATAATTATAGGAAATACCGCTAAATTAAATATCATATATAGTAGTAAAAAGGATAAAATAAAAACGAACAAAAACTTTTTTGTTCTGAGGTTGATTTTTTTAATCTTAAGAGAGAACATCTTGACGTTACAAACCAGCAGGTAAGAACTTAATATCACTATAATTAAAAGAAAAATTGTACTATCTAGTAATTGTACATATTCAATAACTATTCTATTTTCAAATAGGAAAGGTAAAAAAACAATCATAAGAGCATTTGCAGGTGTGGGAAGCCCTATAAAATAGGTATCATTGCTATCTAAATTAAAACTTGCAAGCCTGTAGGAGGATGAAATTGTAATTAAAAAGGATAGGTAGGGAATTAACTGCATATAAGAATCTGAACTACTATCAATTATATACGAAGAGTTCGAGAGAAGAATAAACATTACTACCGAGGAAGTAAGACCAAATGTAACCAGATCTGAAAAAGAGTCTAATTGAGCACCTATTTTAGATTTAACATTTAATAATCTTGCTGTGAAACCGTCAAAAAAATCACATAACAAACCAAGAAAAACGAATAATGCTAAAGATTTAAGGTCTCCATTTAATCCATAAACAACGGCAATACAACCAAAAAATAGATTTAAAAAAGTAAGTGTATTAGGTAGTAAAGAAAGTAACTTCATTTTTTAAAATTACAATTTAAAATCATAAAAATTAAACACAACTTAAGGGTATGTGTTTTTATATTTTTTCTAACTTGGCAAAACAATAAATTAAATTCCTTTTAATTTGAACAAAAATCATCTCTTTTATAGCATTTTGTCAGGGTTATTGCTTGGTCTTTCTTGGCCAACACATGGTTTTACCATACTTATTTTTGTAAGTTTTGTTCCATTACTTTTTCTTGAGAGTTTAATTAGAAAAAATAATCTAATCAAAATATTTTTATTTTCTTATTTGTCTTTTTTTATTTGGAACTCAATTACTACCTGGTGGCTTGTATATTCTAGTTTTTTTGGGATGTCTTTTGCTATAATAGTCAATAGCTTACTAATGGCTATAGTTTTTACTAGTTACAGTTTTATTTCTAAAAAAGTAACAACTAAATTAAGTGTGATTTATTGGATATGTGTATGGATTGTCTTTGAAAAATTTCATTTAAATTGGGATTTTTCTTGGCCTTGGTTAAATCTTGGAAATGTTTTTTCAGAAAAAATATTATGGATTCAATGGTATGAATATACTGGTTCTTTTGGCGGATCTCTGTGGGTTTTAATTGTTAATTATCTTTTTTTCTTAGTTTATAAAAATTGGATTGAGAAAAAGAAATTTGAGATAATCAGGTTTTCCTATTCAATATTGTCATTATCCATCCCCATCATAATTTCAATGTTTATATATATCAATCAAAGTCAAGATGTTGATTATATAAAAGCTTCTATATTACAACCTAATGTTGACCCTTACAAGGAAAAATATGGAAAAACAAATATTTCTATAATTAATGATTTTAAAGATTTCATTAACTCCACTAACTATTCTTCAGATATAATTATAGCACCAGAAACATATTTTTCTGAAAGTCCAGGTTTATTAATTGATAAGTTTAAAGAAAGCAGCTTTATTATAATTTTAAAAAATTATTTAAATAAAAAAAACAACACGCAACTTCTTTCAGGAATTCAGTTCTATAAACTTTATAATTCATTTAAAGAAAAAACTAAAACTTCAAATTATGTACGAGACAGTCTATGGGTTGATATATACAATAGTAGTTTTTTAATTTCAAAAACAAAAAGACCTCAAATTTATCATAAATCAAAATTAGTAGTTGGTGTTGAGAATATGCCTTACAAAAACATTTTAGAGCCGTTATTAGGAAATGCTTTATTAGATTTTGGAGGGACAGTAAGTACAAGAGCTACACAAAATAAAAGAGAGGTGTTTGAAATGGATAATGGCATAAAAGTGGCCCCTATAATATGTTATGAATCTATTTATGGAGAATACGTAACAGAATATGTTAGAAATGGGGCACAATTTTTAGCAATAATGACTAATGATGGGTGGTGGGATGAATCACAAGGTTACAAACAACATTTAAGTTATGCTAAAATCAGGTCTATAGAAACTAGAAGAAGTATTGCTAGAAGTGCTAATACGGGTTCTTCTGCTATAATAAATAAAAAAGGAGAAATAATTAATAAACTGGAATACAATACAAAAGGAATTATAAATGGTAAAATACATCTTTCCGATGAATTAACTTTTTATGTAAAATATGGAGATTTTATTTATAGATTTTCATTATTTTTCTTTCTCATAATATTATTATTTTCTTTCACTAAGAAAAAAAAATATTAATTTTTTGCATAAAATATTGGATGATTCGAATTAAAAATTATTTTTGCAAATATTAATAAATATATATTATGTATTGGACCTTAGAATTAGCCTCTTATTTAAGTGATGCACCATGGCCAGCTAACAAAGATGAATTAATAGATTTTTCTATTAGAACTGGTGCTCCTCTAGAAGTAGTTGAAAATTTACAAGAGATTGAAGAAGAAGAGGGTGAAACATATGAATCTATATTAGAGATATGGCCAGATTACCCAACTGACGAAGATTATTTATGGAACGAAGACGAATATTAGATTAATTAAAACTTTCTTAAAGTCTCTAAGGAGGCTTTTTTTTTACTTAAATTTGAAGTAATTAATTTGTAACAATGAACTTTATAAATTCTTTATTAAATGTGTTTGTAGGAGATAAATCAAAAAAAGATTTAAAAGAAGTTGAATCCATAGTTAAAGAAATTTTAAGTCACGAAAATGAATTGTCCCTGTTAAACCATGATGAACTTAGAAATAAGACTATTAATTTTAAGGATAAAATTAGTTTAGTTAGAGAGCCTTTCAATAAATTAATATCTGAACTAAAAATTAAAATAAATCTATCTAACAACATAGATGAAAAAGAAAAAATTTATCAAGAAATTGATAAGATAAATGAATCATCCTCTAGGGATGTGGAAGAAGAATTAAATAAGATTCTACCTGAAGCTTTCGCTGTAGTAAAAGAAACTGCTAAAAGGTTTAAAGAAAATTCTAAAATTCATGTTAAAGCATCAGAATCTGATATGCGTTTTTCTTCATTAAAAAAATATATCTCAATTGAAGGTAAAAATGCAATTTGGTCAAATAAATGGGATGCAGCAGGGAAAGAAGTAACCTGGGATATGGTTCATTATGACGTACAGTTAATTGGAGGAATTGCTCTACACAGTGGCAAAATTGCTGAAATGCACACTGGAGAAGGTAAAACTCTTGTGGCAACTCTACCTGTGTATTTAAATGCTTTAACAGGAAATGGTGTTCACCTAGTTACGGTTAATGATTATTTAGCAAAAAGAGACAGTGCATGGATGGCTCCAATATTTGAGTTTCATGGTCTTAGTATTGATTGTATTGATCATTACAGTCCAAATTCAGAGGGAAGAAAAAAAGCATATGCATCTGATATTACTTATGGTACAAATAATGAATTTGGGTTTGATTATTTAAGAGACAATATGGCTCATACTTCTGTAGATTTAGTTCAAAAAAAACATAACTATGCCATAGTAGACGAAGTAGATTCAGTTTTAATCGATGACGCTAGAACACCACTAATAATCTCAGGCCCTGTCCCTAAAGGTGATATTCATGAATTTAATGAGTTAAAACCCAAAATAAGCTCTATCGTTCAAAAGCAAAAGCAGTTACTAACTCAAGTTCTGTCCAAAGCCAAAAAATTAATAATTGAAGGAAATAAAGAAAAAGGAGGCTTTTATCTTTACCAAGTTTTTAGAGGTCTACCAAAAACCTCTGCTTTAATTAAATTTCTAAGTGAAGAGGGAGTAAAACAGTTGTTACAAAAAACTGAGAACTTTTACATGCAAGATAATAATAGAGAAATGCCAAAAGTTGATGTGGATCTTTTCTTTGTTATTGATGAAAAAAACAATCAAATTGAACTAACAGATAAAGGAATTGATAGCTTATCTAATGAAAGTAAAGATTCTACTTTTTTTATTCTCCCAGATCTATCAACTGAAATAGCTAAAATTGAAAATAAAAATTTAGATGTAGACAAAGAAGTACAAGAAAAAGAAAAAATATATAATGATTTTGGAATTAAAAGTGAAAGAATTCATACCCTTAATCAGTTATTAAAGGCATATACATTATTTGAAAAAGACACAGAGTATGTAGTAATGGATAATAAGGTGAAAATTGTAGATGAACAAACTGGTAGAATAATGGATGGAAGGAGGTATTCAGATGGACTTCATCAGGCCATTGAAGCAAAGGAAAATGTAAAAATTGAAGATGCCACTCAAACATTTGCATCAGTTACTTTACAAAATTATTTTAGAATGTATAAAAAACTTTCTGGAATGACTGGAACTGCTATTACTGAAGCAGGTGAATTTTGGGATATATACAAATTGGATGTAATGGAAATTCCTACTAATAGACCAATCGCTAGAAAAGACCAAGATGATTTAATTTACAAAACAAAAAGAGAAAAATATAACGCGGTAATTGAACATGTTTCTAAAATATCAAATGAAGGAAGACCAATATTGATTGGTACTACATCTGTTGAAATTTCTGAACTCTTAGCAAGGATGCTTACAATTAAAAAAATAAAACATAATGTGTTAAATGCTAAACTTCATAAAAAAGAAGCAGATATAGTTACAGAAGCAGGAAATGCAGGAATTGTAACAATTGCTACTAATATGGCAGGGAGAGGAACAGATATAAAAATTAATGATGAAGTTAAGTCTAACGGTGGTTTAGCTATTGTAGGTACCGAAAGACACGATTCGAGAAGAGTAGACAGGCAATTAAGAGGAAGATCTGGAAGGCAAGGAGATCCTGGAAGTTCACAATTTTATGTATCATTAGAAGATAATTTAATGAGGTTATTTGGTTCAGATAGGGTTGCAAAAATGATGGATAAAATGGGTTTAGAAGAAGGTGAAGTAATACAACACTCGATGATGACTAAAACCATAGAAAGAGCGCAAAAAAAAGTAGAAGAAAACAATTTTGGAATAAGAAAAAGGTTGTTGGAATATGATGATGTTATGAATGCACAAAGAGAAGTAGTTTATAAAAGAAGAAAACATGCGCTTGAGGGAAACAGATTGAAAGTTGATATAGCAAATATGATTTACGATACAACAGAAATTATCGTAGAAAACAATAAACTATCAAACAACTATAAAGACTATGAATTTGACATTATTAGATATTTTTCCTTAAGCTCTCAATTTACTCAAGATGAGTTTGAAAAAAATGAATCTGATGAAATAGTGTTTAAAACTTATAAAAGTGCTTATGATCATTACAATACAAAAATGAAAATAAGTGCTGAAAAAGTTTTTCCTGTAATTAAAAACGTTTTCGAAAATCCCTCTAATAATTTTGAAAGAATTGTGGTTCCATTTACAGATGGCAAAAAGACTCTTAATGTAGTTTCTGATTTAAAATTAGCTTATGAATCTAAAGGAGAAACATTAATAAATGATTTTGAAAAAAATATTTCCCTTGCTATTATTGATGAAGCATGGAAGAATCATTTAAGAAAAATGGATGAATTAAAACAATCTGTGCAATTAGCAGTTCATGAACAAAAAGATCCTTTAATTATTTATAAGTTTGAATCTTTTGAATTATTCAAAACAATGTTGGATAAAATAAACAGAGAAATAATTTCTTTTTTATTTAAAGGTGAACTTCCCTCAAAGGACCCTTCTGAAATTAGAGAGGATAGAAAAGTTCGAAGAAAACAAAAATTCAATTTATCAAAGGAGGAAGTGTTAAATAGTGATGAACTAGCTTCTACAAACAGAAAAGTAGGTCAAAATGTATCATTAAGAAATGATCAGGTTGAAACTATAATTAGAGAAGTAAAAAAAATAGGTAGAAATGAAAAAGTAACTATCAAAAATATTACAAATGGTGAACAAAAAACCTTGAAATATAAAGTAGCTGAAAATCATCTAAAAAACGGAGATTGGATATTAGTGAATGATTAAAAAAAAAGAATGAATATAGTTGTAATAGGTCCATATTTTCCGTATCGAGGAGGTATTTCAGACACCAATCAAGAACTATGTGAAACCTTAAATAAACTTGGACATAACGTAAATGTCATATCATTTAAATTACTATATCCTTCATTATTATTTCCTGGAAGAACACAGTTTTATAAAGAAAAGTCTAAACAAAATATTAAATCCAAAAGATTAATAAACTCAATAAATCCTTTTAATTGGATAAACAATTCAAGAGTTATAAATGATTTAAATCCTGAACTAGTTATTAGTACTTACTGGACACCGTTTTTGGCTCCCTGCCTTTCATTCATTAACAATACAATTAATAAAAATATTTTAAAAATTGGAATAGTTCATAATGCATATCCACATGAGAAAAATATTTTTCAAAAGAAATTATTTAAAATTTACTTAAAGAGTATCAACAAAATTATCACATTATCAAAAAACATAAACAATCAAATAAATGAAATTTCAAAATCGAAAAAAAAGATAGTTTTATTTCATCCAATTCCGAAAAAATTTGGTAAACCAATAAAAAAACAAATTGCTAAAAAAAAGATTGGATTAAAAAAAGATTATAATTATTTATTATTTTTTGGTTTAATCAGAAAATATAAGGGATTAGACATTTTAATTGAATCGATGTCTGAAATAATAAAAAAAAGAAATGATGTAAAGCTTTTAATTGTTGGTGAAAATTATGAATCTATCATTAAATACAAAAAATTAATAAAAAAAAATAATTTAGAAAATTGTATCTCTTTTATAAATCATTTTATTAGTGAACAGGAAATAAAATATTGGTTTTGCTCCTCTGAACTTGTAATACAACCTTATAAAAAAGCATCACAAAGTGGAATTACTCCCTTATCATTTCAATTTGAAACTCCTACTGTCTGCACAAATATTTCTGGACTTTCTGAATATATTATAGATAATAAAAATGGATTTTTATCAAATCCTAATTCAAACGATTTAGCAAAAAAAATATTAATGGCATTAAATTCTGATTTAACTTTAATAAAAAAAGAGATTAGAAATAAAAAAGAAAAATTAACTTGGAATAATTTTGTGTCTAATCTATTAAAACAAAAAAATGATAAATAAATTTATAATGATTTCAATTATTATATTTCAAATTAATAATCCTGATATATTAAATGAAAAGCAAGAACTTTCAAAAGCATATTTTGCTTCAGGTTGTTTTTGGTGTGTTGAAAGTATTTATGAAAATCTTAAGGGAGTTATAAAAGTTGATTCTGGTTATTCTGGTGGCTTTAAAGAAAATCCTAGTTATAAGGAGGTTATTAGCGGAAAAACTGGTCATGCAGAAACTATTGAAGTAGTATATGATTCTAATATTATAGACTTCAAAACACTTGTAAAAGTATTTTTTGGTTCCCATGATCCTTCGACATTAAATAGACAGGGGCCTGACGTTGGCAATCAATATAGATCAATTGCTTTTTATATGTCAAAAAATGAAAAAATAATAATTGAGCAAGAGATATCAGATATTTTAAATAAAAATTTATTTAAAAAAATAACTACTCAAGTTATACAATTTGAAAAATTTTATATAGCAGAAGAATATCATCAGGATTACAAGAAAAAAAATCCTAATAATTTATACATAATGAGAGTATCAGCTCCAAGAATTAATAAATTCAAAATGAATTTTAAAAATTTGATAAAGTAAACTTAATTTAACTTTTCTTCAATTATTCTTTCCATGTAGTCTTGAAAAAAAGCTTTAAGATATTTTTCTTCCTCAGAATATTCAGCGTTATTAATAATATTTTTTTCTAAAGCATAATCATCAATGGAGTATACCCCTATAACCTTATCTCCATCAAATACTAAGGTGTAATCGTTCATAGAAAATCGATAAACAGTACCGGAAAAATTAATTGAAAATGGTTGATTTGGTTCATTTGAAAAAAGACTTCTTCCCCAAGTATTAATTGGTTTGTTGTAACCAACTAAATCAACAATGGACGGGAATATATCTAGCTGTTGAGAAAGCTCGTTATTTACACCTTTAAAACTATTATTGGGATGGTAAAACATAATGGGTATTGCAAATCTGTTTATTGGATTTCTATAATAAGGATACCAAAACTGATTACAATGATCAGCTGTTATTATAAATAAAGTATTTTTAAACCAAGTCTCGTTTTTTGAGGCGTTAAAAAAAGTTTTTAATGCATTATCCGAATAACCTATTACCTGATGCATATCAACATTTCCTTTAGGAAATACATTTTCATATTTTTTAGGTACTTTAAAAGGTTCATGTGACGATAAACTAAAAAAAGTGGAAAAGAAAGGCTCCTCAAAATTATCTATTTTATTTTTCATAAAACCTAAAAAAGGTTCATCCCAGATTCCCCAATAGCCGTCATATAGGGAATTATCATTAAACTCATTTTTTCCAAAATAGTTGTCAAAACCAAGTATATTGGATAGACCTAAAAAACCCATAGATCCATTAGGTGCACCATGAAAAAATGATGTTGAATAATTTAAATCATTAAATACAGATACAAGTGATTGTATTTTTTGATTTGCATAAGGTGATGAAGTAAAGGGAACTTTAAATGAAGGAAGACTAGCAAGGATAGAAGGTAAAGCTTCGATAGATTGTCTCCCATTTGCAAAAGCATTAGTAAAAATCAAACTATTTTTAGAAAGAGAGTCTAAAAATGGGGTATAACTAATATAATTATCAATGTTTTTATCTTTATTAAACGAACCTACATATTCACGACCAAAACTTTCCATCACAATTAAAACAATATTTGGTTTAGAAAAAACGGAATCGTTCAGCTTTTTGATTGGATTAATTATAGATTCTATTTCATTACTATTTAAAAAATTCTTCTTTTTAAAATGATTTTTTTTATAAGTTCTTATTAGACAAAAGGGAGAATTTAAAACAAAATCAGCATGAATACCTTTCTTTACAAATCTATGAGCATCAACCATATTAATTGGTCTTGTTGCATTTCCTATACCGCCTCTCATCCCAATAACACAAACAAAAATTATAAATAAAAACCACAGTAATGAGAAAAAATAATAAGAGGGGGGTGGATTTAAACTCGATTTTTTAAAATCTATTTTTTTATAAAGATAAACCCATGTAAAAATAGAAAAAATAAAAAGCACAAATACATGCCAATAGTCTACTATAAATGAACTCATTAAATCTGATTTATTAGTTTCATTTTCAATTAAATCAAAGACAGTTGTTGTTAATCTAGATTGTGAAAATTTATAATAAACAAAATCAATATAATTTGTAACGTATGCGATTATATTAGTTGTAAAATATAAAAAAAACATTCCTTTTTGAAATGTAGGTTTCATATTGTTTTTTATGGGAAGTAAAGAGATTATAATAAAAAAGGCGTTTGTATATAAAATAGCTGAAGTATCAAAAGTCAAACCTATTAAACATAAATTTATGAATTCACTTAAACTATCAATTATTATGATATTACTATTATAAAAGTAAAAAAGAACTCTAGCAATAAAGTAGAAAAAATATGCTAAGGATATCCTTAAAAAAAGAGTCTTATATTCTTGAATTCTATAAAACATTATAAAGAAATTTTATTTAAAAAAAATGAAAACAAATAACCTAAAATAATTCCAAAACAAGCTCCAAATATAATGTCAATTGGAAAATGAACACCAACATAAATCCTACTATAAGAAACTATTATAGCCCATAAAAATAGATATTTAAATTTTTTTGAATAGATATTTAAAGTAAAATAAAAAAAAGTTGCTACAGCAAAAGTATTAGCAGCATGAGCTGAAAAAAACCCATATAAACCACCACAACCTTCTTTAACTATTCTTATTAAAGCATTAATATCTTGGTCATGGCAAGGTCTCAATCTTTGAAAATAGTCTTTAAAAAAGCCGCTAGTTTGGTCTGTTAAAAGAATTAATATGATAATTAAAGCCAAATACTTAAAAAGATTCTTGTAAGATAATTTCTTGTATAAATAATATATCAAATATAAATATAAAGGAATAGAAGATTTTTTGTCAGTAATTAGTAACCAAAAAAAATCAAAACTCTCTGACCCTAGAGAGTTTAAAAAAATAAAAAGAGCTTTATCTAAATCTATTAAACTTTCCAAATCCTAATAATTAATACCATATTTATCGAATAAATATATCAAAGAAGTCATTGCAAAAGCACCTAATTCTAACTCACGTTTATTTACTGCATCAAACGTATCATTTGCAGCATGATGATAATCAAAATATCGTTGAGAATCTGGCCTTAAACCTGCTAGTACATTATTTCTATTTTCAAGAGGAGCTATATCAGCTCCACTTCCACCTCTCACAAAAGATTGAATCAAATAAGGATCAAACAAATCTTTCCATTTTTCAATAAATAAAAATTTATCAATACTAGAAGTAAATGAAAATCCTCTAGGTGTAAAACCTCCTGCGTCAGATTCAAGGGCAAAAATATGATTTAAACCATTTTTTTTTGAAATTTCAGAATATTTCTTAGCTCCACGAGTCCCATTTTCTTCATTCATGAACAGCACTACCCTAATTGTTCTTTTTGGTTTATATCCTGATTTATTCAATATATTTAAAACATCCATAGATTGAACTATTCCAGCTCCGTCATCATGAGATCCATCTCCTAAATCCCATGAATCTAAATGTCCACCAACTAAAATAATTTCTTCAGGAAAGGTTGAACCTTTTATTTCAGCAATTACATTATGAGATTTTACATCCTCATATTGTTTACATTGTTGTCTGAGTAAAAATTTTAAATCTGGATTAATTAAAAGTAAATTACTTAATTTTTCTGCTGCATTAGTACTTATTGCTGCTGCAGGAATTCTTTTACTTGGTGGTAATTTTCCATAACTCATCACACCTGTATGAGGAAAATCATCCATCCTGAGACCCATTGATCTAATTATTACTCCAATCGCTCCGTATTTAACAGCCTCGAAAGCTCCATTAGTTCTTTGATTAACGGCTTCACCATAAGCTTGAAATGTACTAACCAAGTTAGACTGCATTGGTCTATTAAAAAAAACTATTTTTCCATCTATATTCTTTTTCCCTAATTCTTTTAGTTGATCAAAGGTTTTAACTTCAATTACGTTAGCTTTTATACCGACTGAGGGAGTAGCTACGGAACCCCCTAATGCACAAACATCAACATTAAATGTTGTTCCTGGTTGAGTTTCAATTAACGCAAATTCTTTGGGCCCTCTAACCCATTTGGGAACCATAACTTCTTGAAGCCAAACTTTGTCAAAACCTATTTTATTAAGCTCATTCCTTCCCCATTCTACAGCTCTTTCTGCATTTAATGAACCAGACAATCTACCTCCAATTTCATTTGAAAGGTGATCTAACAAGCCATAGCTTATACTTGATGACATAGTGTTATTAAAAATTTTCTTTATCATTTCTTCATCATTTTGTGAATAAACACTTGAAACAATTAATACAATAAATAATTTTAAATATATTTTCATAATTATTATTTACCAGAGTATTTTACAACATCTTCTTTTGTAATAAATGATGTTTCACTTAATACAATTAATCTTTCAATGACATTTCTCAACTCCCTTACATTACCAGTCCAATTAAAATTTTGTAATTTTTTTATAGCATCCGTATCAATTGACTTCAAACTATTATTATTTTCAATAGAAATTAATTTTAAAAAATGTTCAATCAAATGCGGGATGTCAGACACTCTATCATTCAAAGAAGGAACTTTAATTAGAATAACGGCAAGTCTGTGATATAAATCTTCTCTAAAATTATTATTTATAATCTCCTCATTTAAATTTTTGTTAGTAGCAGCAATTACTCTAACATCTACCAACAAATCTTTTTCACTTCCTACTCTTTGAATTTTATGCTCTTGAAGTGCTCTCAGAACTTTAGATTGTGTAGATAAACTCATATCTCCTATTTCATCAAGAAAGATTGTTCCTCCATTAGCAGCTTCAAATTTTCCAACTTTATCTTTTATTGCTGACGTAAAAGCACCTTTAATATGACCAAACAACTCACTTTCTATCAACTCAGAGGGAATTGCTGCACAATTAACTTCAATAAAAGGTCCATCACACCTTGAGCTATTTAGATGTATTTGATTTGCAACTAATTCTTTTCCTGAGCCATTGGGACCAAGAATCAAAACTTTAGCATTTGTTTTAGCAACTTTTACTATTATATCTTTAATATCTTTGATCCCAGACGAATCACCTATAATTTTAAAATCTTTTACTTTTTTTAAATTAGATTTATTTTTTCTTCTAAAAATATTATTTTTAACTGCTCCTCTCACAGAATTTAATAATCTGTTTAAATCTGGAGGCTTCGAAATGTAATCATAGGCCCCTAATCTCATTGATTCTACAGCCGTTTCAAGATCTCCATGACCAGAAATCATAATAATAGGAATCTCAGGGTAATCTTTAATTAAAAATTTAAGCACATCTATACCGTCTTTTTTAGGCATTTTGATATCACACAAAATCAAATCTAACTTTTTAGATTTTATAATTTCAATTGCTTGAACTCCATCATGAGCTTCTATGATATTGTAAGCATTATTCTCTTCAAAAAGAACTTTTTTTAATACTCTTCTTATGGCCTCTTCATCCTCAATTATTAAAATTTTTGACATAAAATTTATTTCTGTAAATGAACTACTCTTTGTGGAAATGGAATTTCAATATTGTTTTCTTTAAAACTCTTGTGAACTAAAAATCTAATATCACTTTCTATTAAATTTACTCTAAATCCGTTATTGTAAGTGAAAATTAATTCGAATTCAAGAGCATTATCTCCAAAATTTTTAAATATTACTTTCGGAGATGGGTTTTTAATCAAGTGTGGATGTGAGTTAGCTAAATCTAAAAGAATTTCTTTTATCTTTTCCACATCAGAATCATAGGCAACTCCTACTGAAACACTTCCTCTTAAAACAGTTCCATTTTCAGTCCAATTAAATAATGTGGAAGTTAAATACTTGTGGTTAGGAATAATAAGAACTTTATTATCAAAAGTTACTGCTCTTGTGGTCCTAATTTTAATATTTTCTACTCTACCTACCTTACCATCAATTTCTATAATATCTCCAACATGAACAGTTTGATCTGCCAAAATTAAAATACCAGAAATTATATCCTGGAAAAATGTTTGAAGAGCTAAACCAACACCAACTAATAAGGCTGCCGATGCGGCAAAAATTCCTGTAAGATTTATTCCAAAATTTTGAAATGTTATAGAAGCAACTATAATATAAACAAAATAATTTAAGAAAGTAAAAACAGACTTAAACTTCAATTTCCTTTCTTCGTCTAATTTCTTAGTAGCAATTTTCTTTGTTAATTTTAAAAGTAAATAAGTGGAGAAGAATATTAAAGAAACTAATAAGATAGTTACTATTGAAAATTTAATATTGTCTGTGATAAAAAACTCCTTATTAATAAATTCTATGAATTTTTTCATGTGAAAAATATTAATTAAAGATAATCAAATTGAAAATAAAAAATCAAACGATTAATAACTAAAAAAACAAATCAGATATTATGAAAACATGTCTTTAACCTTCTCAAAAAAAGATTTATCTCCTTTTTCAGGGGAAGGAACAAAATTTTCATTATTCTTCATCTCTTCAAAGAATATTTTTTGCTCTTTATTTAAAGTTTTAGGTGTCCAAACATTAATATGAACTAATAAATCTCCTGCACCATACGAATTTAAACTAGACAATCCTTTTCCACGAAGTCTCAATATTTTTCCAGACTGAATTCCATTCTCCAGTTTAATTCTAACATTTCCAGTAACTGTTTCTATTTCTTTAGAAACACCTAAAACAGCATCAGAAATACTAATATATAAATCATAGTGTAAATTATTACCTTCTCTTTTTAAAAAAGGGTGTTCATTTTCTTGAATTAAAACTATCAGGTCACCAGAAACACCATTGCCTGTTGACTCATTCCCTTTTCCACTAACTTTTAACTGCATACCATCTTCAACACCGGCTGGTATTTTAACAAGAACTGTTTCATCAAAAGAAACTAATCCATTAGCATCAGAATTTGATGGCCTATTAGAAACAACTTGGCCAGAACCATTACATGTTGGACATGTGCTAGAAGATTGCATTCTTCCTAAAATAGTGTTAGTTATTCTTGTTACTTGTCCTGATCCGTTACAGGTGTTACAATTTTTGAAAGTCACACCTTCGGCCTTTATTTTTCTCTTAACTTTTATTTTTTTCTCAACGCCAAGAACAATTTCTTTTAAATCCAGAGAAACTTTAATTCTTAAATTACTTCCTTTAGATCTTCTTTGACCTCCACCAAAACCACTAAAGCCACCAAATCCTCCTCCTCCTCCTCCAAAAATATCTCCGAATTGACTGAAAATATCATCCATATTCATCCCTCCCCCTCCAAAACCTCCACTACCATCAAAAGCGGAATGACCAAACTGATCATATTTTGATCTCTTTTCTTGGTTTCCTAAGACTTCATAAGCCTCAGCTGCTTTTTTAAATTTATCTTCAGCAGCAGAATCCCCTGGGTTTTTATCTGGATGAAATTTAATAGCATTCTTTCTGTAAGCTTTTTTAATCTCACTTTCAGAGGCTGATTTACTAATTCCTAAAATTTCATAATAATCTTCCTTCATGATATGTTTTATTTACCAACAACAACTTTTGGATATCTTAATATTTTTTCCCCTAATTTATACCCAGATTCAACTACATCAACCACCTTACCTTTCATTTTTTTAGATTCTGTTGGGATTTGGGTAATTGCTTCATGAATTTCAGCATCAAAATCATCGCCCTTATTAACCTCTATAATTATTAATCCCTTTGACTTTAATATTTCAGAAAATTTATTCTTAATTAAAGAAAAACCTTCCACTAATCCCTCTTCTTTTGATTTGTCAAATTCTAAGTACGCTCTATCCATATCATCTATTAAAGGTAATAGAGCACTCATCAGTTCTTGTGAAGCTGTTTTATACAATTCTAACCTTTCTTTGGATGTTCTTTTTTTATAATTTTCAAATTCGGCAAAAAGTCTTAAAAATTTATCTTTTTCTTCATTTACTGAAATATTTAGTTCTTCTATTTGAGACTTCAAAGTAGGTTTCTTAGGAGATTTAGATTTTGAATTACTCATATAATGTTTTTAAAAAATAATTGCAAAAGTACGGCCATTTTTGAAATTTTGTCAAAATGTCACTAAATTATTTAAGTAAATTTTCTAATGCTGATTTTAAATCTGGGTAATTAAATACAAAGCCTTCAGAAATCAGTTTTTTACAACTTACTTTTTGATTAAAAACTAACAATTCAGACATCTTTCCAGTAAATAATAATATAATTCTTTTAGGAATACTTGGAAATATTATTTTTGTTTTTAATATATCTGCAATACTAAGAACAAAGTTTTTACTTGTTTCTGGATTTGGAGCTACTAAGTTATATGTGCCTTCTTTATTATTATCTATTAAATAAATAATTGATTTAGCAATATCATCAATATGAATCCAAGAGTAGTAATTGTTTCCTTTTCCAAACCAAACTCCTAAATAATATTTAATAGATAAAGCTATTGGTTTTAATAGCCCGCCGTCTTTAGAAAGCACTAACCCTATTCTTAGTTTCAATAATTTTACATTTGAAGTTTCAATAGTGTTACAACATTTTTCCCATTTATTTACAGTATCTCCTAAAAAAGATTTGGAAATATGATTGGAGTTTTCCTCAAACTCAACATCCATATTTGAAGGATAAATACCAATTGCAGAAGCACAGGCAAATTGTTTAACCTTTTTATTATTTTTTTTTAGTATTAATTCTTCTAATAATTTAACGGATTTTAATCTACTATTTAAAATAGATTTTTTAGCTTTTTTAGTCCATAATTGAGCAATTGGAGAACCTGCCAGGTTTATAATGACATCTACATCTGAAATACATTTTTCATCAATAAATCCTAATTCAGGGTTCCAGTGATAGAAATCTACTTCATCTGATTTATAAATATTTTTTTTATTGGTTGTTAATACGCTTAATTCATCTCCTCTATTTAAAATAATATTAGTAATTTTTTTTCCAATCAACCCAGTGGCCCCAGTAACTAAAAATCTCATGTATGTTTATATTATAGATCAAAGTTAATTTGTAATTTTGCTAATAACAATTGATTTGCTATGAAAATTGAAAAAGTAAAAAAATCTAATATTTCTAACATTGATTTTGATAATTTAGATTTTGGTGGTGTTTTTACTGACCATATGTTTGTATGCTCATTTAAAAATGGAGAATGGACTAGTCCTGAAATAAAACCATATCAACCAATTTTAATAAGCCCATCAGCTCGAGTTTTTCATTATGGGCAAGCTTGTTTTGAAGGAATGAAAGCTTATAAAGATAAAAATAATAAAATTTGGTTATTTAGGCCTGAAGATAATCACAGTAGAATAGTTAAATCTTCTAAAAGATTAGCTATGCCAGAAATTCCTAAAGGAATCTTTATAAAAGCTTTAAAAAAACTTATAAGCTTAGATAAAGATTGGATAAAACCTGGAATAGGAAATTCTTTATACATAAGACCATTTATTTTCGCTGATCAAGCTAGTATAATTGCTTCAGAAGCCGATGAATATAAGTTTATGATAATTTGTGCCCCAGCAAACACATATTATAGCGGAGAGGTTAGAGTTAAAATTGAAAAATCTTTTAGTAGAGCTTCAAAAGGTGGAGTTGGATATGCTAAAGCAGCTGGAAATTATGGCGCCCAGTTTTACCCAACAATCTTAGCAAAAAAAGAAGGTTTTCAACAAATTATTTGGACAGACTCAAATGATCATGAATATATAGAAGAGGCTGGAACCATGAATTTATTTTTTAGAATAGGAGACACTTTATTAACAGCTCCAACTAGTGATAGTATTTTAGACGGAATAACTAGAAAAAGTATAATTGAGATTGCTATAAAAGAAAATATTGATATTGAAGTCAGGCCCATAAGGGTGTCTGAAATAATTGAGGCTCAAAAAAACGGACAACTTAAAGAAATTTTTGGAAGTGGAACTGCTGTAATAATATTACCAATTATTGGCTTTGGTTATGAGAATAAAAAATATGATTTACCAATAATTAAAAATTCTTTTTCAACTTTTTTAAAGAAAAAATTAAATAATATTCAGTACAATATTTCTGATGATCCCTTTGGCTGGAGAGTTGAAGCTTAACTTAATAATTTTAAAATATTGGGTTTAAAATAATTTGGTCCTTTCATTACCTTTCCATCTTCCCTATAAATTGGTTCTCCATCTTCCCCAAGTTTACTCATGTTACTTCTTTGTATTTCATCAAAAATTTCTTCAATTTTATTTTGCATTCCATGTTCAATAATAGTTCCACATAAAATATAAAGCATATCGCCTAAAGCATCGGCTACTTCTACCAAATCGTTATTATTTGCAGCTTCAATATATTCCTGATTTTCTTCTGCCATTAAATTAAATCTTAACCTAATAGTTTCATCATCCAATTTAGCGATTGGACTTTCCTTATAATTTAGTTTATAAACTTCATGGAATTTTTTAACACAGTCTAATTGATGTTTCATATTAAATTTAATATTATTTTTGATCTAAAATAGTTAAATATGTTTAGCAACGGTCAATTACTTTTTGGACTAATCTTTTTTATTTCCTTTCTAATTATTGTTAGTTATAGTTATAAAAAAGATTTAAAAAAACTTAATGGTTCTTACAAAGGAATCAAATGGGTAATCATTGGGTTTATTGCCTTTATTACACTTCTAGTAGTATTAAAAAAACTAAGTGTCTCATGAGACAGTTCTTATTAGTTTTTGTTGGAGGGGGATTAGGAAGCGTATTTAGGTTTTTTTTATCTCAAATATCTTTTTTTAACTTTTCTAAATTTCCAATCTCTACTCTGATATCAAATATTATTGGATGCTTTATTTTGGGTTTAATTTTAGGGTATGCAATAAAAAATGAACAACTTAACTCTCCACAAACTCTACTTTTAGCCACTGGATTTTGTGGTGGATTGACTACATTTTCGACTTTTGCTTTTGAAAATATTTCCATGATAAAAAGCGGAGACATAAACCAAGTATTTTTCTACACATTTTTATCCCTTTTGTTAGGTTTTATAGCAATTTTTATTGGTCTTCAATTATCAAAATAACTTTTCAAATCTCATAAAATTTTATAAATCAATAATTTAGGTCCCCTTTTTTTTTATTATATAAAAAAATAAGTATCAATATTATCAATTCGATAAAAATAATAGAGATATTAGATTTTTTTATGCGATTAATTTAACTAAATATTAAATTTGGTAAGAATTAATTAACAAAAAGTATGATTAACTAATTAAAATTTAAAAAAAATATGAAAAAATTAAAAAATGAATTCCTTACCCTTTCAATTATCCTTTCAATAGCTTTTACAACATTTAATACTGTTTCAGTTCAAGCTCAAGATTTTGGAGCAGATTTAGTAAGTTCATATGTCTGGAGAGGAACTCAGTTCGGTTCAGGAGCACACATCCAACCATATATGGAACTTAATTATGGTTCACTGACGGGGGGAGTTTGGGGAAGTTTTCCTACAACTGCTAATGGTGGTGGAAATGAACTTGATTTATACTTGAGTTATTTTTTTAAAAACAACAAAACACAAGAAAAGTATTTTGAAGTTACCTTAACTAACTACTCATTTCCAAAAGATGGTGGAGTTTACAATAGTGGTGAAGGGTTGTTTGAAAAAGATTATTTAGAAGTTGCTGGATCCGGCAAACTTGGACCTATTAATTTAATGGTAGGTTATTTTATTGAAGTTGAAGCACTATACGTTGAAGCAGCTTTTCTAGTTGGGGCAGTTGATATTGGTGTTGGCTTTGGAAGCGATAGCAAAGATGCTTTTTATGCTGGAGGAGATAGCGGACTAGTTAATTTATCTTTTGGCGGATCAAAAGAAATAAAAATAACTGAAGAATACTCCCTACCACTTTCTGGATCATTTATATATAATCCTGATAATGAAGCAGCATTCCTAGTGTTCGGAATGAATTTTTAACAAGTTTTAAAATATATATTATGAAAAAAATTGAAGCAATAATTAGAAAATCAAAATTTTCAAAAGTGAAAATAGCCCTGCATAGTGTTGAAGTTAATTTTTTCACCTACTGGGATGTGACTGGTGTAGGTAATGAAAAAGAAGGGCATGTATACAGAGGAGTTACTTACAGTACATCTGATATTCCAAGAAGATATTTATCAATTATAGTCTCAGATGAATTCGTTGAAAGAACCATAAATGCAATTCTTGAATCTGCATTTACTGGAGATGTTGGAGATGGAAAAATTTTTGTATTTCCTGCTGAACAAGCCTACAGAATTAGAACTAAAGAAACCGGTAAAACATCATTAAACTAAAATTATTATGGAACTATTAACATCAAACAACGTATGGATGATGATCTGTACAGCATTAGTATTTTTTATGCATCTAGGATTTTCATTTCTTGAAATAGGATTAACTAGACAAAAAAATACTATTAATATTTTATTTAAAAATTTCTTTGTAATTACAATGGGATTACTTGTTTACTGTGGTTTTGGATTCAATATTATGTATCCAGGAGAATTTGGAATTATAGATGGTGTTTTAGGATTTGCAGGACCAGGTTTAGATCCTGGTGTTGATTATGACCAATTAACATATGCTGATGGAGGATACACTTATTGGACAGACTTTCTTTTCCAAGGAATGTTTGCTGCAACTGCAGCCACAATTATTTCAGGAGCAGTTGCTGAAAGAATTAAGATTAGTGCTTTTATGCTAATCGCCTTCTTGTATGTTTCTATTGTATATCCAATTGTTGGGTCATGGCAATGGGGAGGAGGATTTTTTAGCAATTTCATTTCTGATGAATTAGGTTTTTATGATTTTGCTGGGTCTACCTTAGTTCATTCTGTTGGTGGCTGGGGAGCTTTGGTTGTAATTTATTATTTAGGAGCTAGAAAAGGTAAATTTGATGAATATGGAAATCCTTTAGCTATCACTGGATCGAACATTCCATTATCTGCAGCGGGAGTTTTAATTTTATGGTTTGGTTGGTTTGGATTTAACGGGGGATCAGTTCTTTCAGCGGATCCTGCATTAACCTCTTTAACATTAGTAACGACATGTTTAGCAGCAGCAGCAGGTGGAATTACTGCGGCATTAACTTCTAAAATAGCATACAATAATTTAGACTTAACAATGTTTATGAACGGAGTGTTAGGAGGTCTTGTGGGAATAACAGCTGGCGCAGATCAAATGCTTCCAATGACGGCTATTATTATTGGTGCTATAGCGGGACCAATTGTTGTTGCAGGTGTCGCAATTTTAGATAAATGTAAACTTGATGATCCTGTTGGAGCAATTCCTGTACACTTATTTTGTGGAATTTGGGGAACCTTAGCTGTTGGTCTATTTGGCGAAAAAGCTGGATTTGATCAATTCATGGTTCAACTAGCATGTGTTGGTATTGCTGGAGTTTTCTGTGCAACAGGTGCTATCATAATCACTCTAATCGTTAAATCAATTACTGGGTTAAGAGTAGATTCAAAAGAAGAAGAGGACGGTCTTGATATTGCTGAACATGGAACCAGAGCATACGGTGATTTTTCTATAAACTAAATTATTGTTGGTTTAATTTTTGGTTTGTTGTCAGAGCTCGTTTCGTATTGAATCGAGCTTTTTCTTTTAAATAAATAATTATAACTAATTTTATAATAAAATTAATATTATGAAAAAAACAAAATTCATAGAACTACAATGTATATTATTTTTTATACTATCATTTTTATATTTAAATTCTCAAGAAATTAGTCAAGGGCCTTATGATCAATTAATTATCAGAGGAGTTACTTTAATAAATGGAAATGGCGCTCCCCCAATTGGGCCTATTGACATAGAGGTTAAAAATAACATAATTACTAAAATACAAACCGTTGGGTATCCTGGAATTAAAAAAAGAAGAAAAGGTCCTGTTTTGGAAAAAAACGGAAAGGAATTAAACTGTGATGGTATGTATATTTTACCCGGTTTTATTGATATGCACGGACATATTGGAGGTGTTTCTCAGGGTGCAGAACCAGATTATGTATTTAAATTATGGATGGCACACGGAATAACAACTGTTAGAGAACCTAGCGGAAGAGGAGTTGATTTTACA
>MDSY01047100.1_pt1 | contig 24741 bp, 28 predicted proteins | sample 811131 | NCBI WGS metagenome assembly MDSY01 (sample SAMN05326643, study PRJNA326480) | marine metagenome | isolation source: seawater | place: Atlantic Ocean: South West | collected 2010
CTCAAGATAAACTGCATCAGAAACAAAGATCTAAAACATATAGAGCCATGCCATATATAATTGAAGCAGGAATTAGAGGTGGTGCTTACTGTTGTTATTTATCTGGGTCTGGATCCTCAATTATTGCCTTGTCAGATAAAAGAGAGTATACGATTGGATACGAAATGGCAGAGACAGCTAGAACTTTTGGGATAAATGGAAAAACTATGGTAGTTCCTATATCAGACTCAGGTGCAAGGGTGAAAGTATGACTAGAAATAAATTAGTTGTACAAAAATATGGCGGCAGCTCTTTGTCATCTACCGATAAGATTGGTAACGTTGCTGAAAAAATTATTTCAAAAACAAATCAAGGTTATATGGTAGTAGTCGTAGTTTCAGCGATGGGAGACTCTACTGATAACCTAATCAGTTTGGCGTCTCAAGTTAATTCTAATGCAAATACTATAACTAGAGAAATGGATATTTTATTATCAACAGGGGAATTGGTTAGTTCTACTTTGATGACTTTATCACTTATTGGAAAAAACAAAAAAGCTGTAAGTCTTTCAGGTACTCAAGCTGGAATTATGACAGATTCTGTTCATGGCTCAGCAAGGATATCAGATATAAATATTAATAGAATTCAAGAAGAACTTAATAAAGATTCAATAGTTGTGGTTGCAGGATTTCAGGGTTTAAACAATATAGGTGATGTTACTACACTTGGTAGAGGTGGATCAGATACAACTGCAGTGGCATTAGCGGTTGCACTAAATGCAGAAAGATGTGAAATATATACTGATGTCGAAGGTATATACACGACAGATCCAAGAATAACAAAAAAAGCAAGAAAATTAGATGAAATTAGTTTTGAAGAAATGTTAGAGATGGCTTCATTAGGTGCAAAAATGAATCCAAGATCTATAGAATTAGGTTTAGTTTACAATATGCCTGTTTATGTGGCTTCGTCTTTTTCTTTAGAACAAGGTACATTAATTCATGGGAGTTCAAATATGGAAATACGAAAAGCAGTTACTGGTATAGCTGTAGATAAAAATGTTGCAAAGATTACTGTTAAAGGTGTAATAGATCAACCTGGTATTGCTGCTGAATTACTTAGGCCTCTTTCAGATGCGGGAATAAGTATTGATGTTATCGTCCAAAACACTAGTTCAGACGGAACAACAGACTTTACATATACTGTATCTGAATCAAACCTCGAAAGAGCAGTTAGTTTGATGAATTCTTTAGATGGAATAAATTATAAAAATATTGAATCAGGTAAAAATCTAGCAAAATTGAGTATAGTTGGCACGGGGATGGAAAATTCTCCTGGATACGCCTCAAAAATGTTTTCAGTGCTATCTAGTTTGGATGTAAATATTGATATGATTACTACTTCTGAAATAAGAATAACCACAATAATAAATAAAAATGATATCGAAAAATCTGTTGTAGCGCTACATGATGCTTTTGAATTAGAAAAACCCTAAATTTGTAAGGTAGATTTTCTTGGAAAAAATATATTTAAGTATTGTTATTCCTGCTTATAACGAGGAACTAAGGATAGAGAAAACTATATCTAATTTGGTAAGTTATTTTTCAAAATGCTCATATAATTGGGAGATTATTGTTGTTGATGATGGCTCATTAGATTCTACGTGTGAAATAGTCTTAAATTTCATTAGTAATGATTCAAGGATTAAATTATTTCAATTAAATCACTTAGGAAAAGGTTCTGCTGTGAGAAAAGGAATGCATGAATCTAAGGGTGATTGGAAATTTTTATGTGATGCTGATTTATCTATGGATATAAATAATTTTTCTAGATTTTTATCCGACTCTTCTTCTCCTAATCATGATATTTGTATAGCCTCAAGAGAAGTTGAAGGCTCAATAAGATTTAATGAACCAATGATAAGGCATATCAAAGGCAGATTATTCAATTATGCTGTAAAAGTTTTTACTCTAATGGGTATACAAGATACTCAATGTGGCTTTAAGTTGTTTTCTAAAAAATCATCTAATATTTTGTTTTCAAATCAAAAATTCAATGGATGGGCTTTTGATGTAGAAATTTTAGTAATTGCTAGGCAATCAGGATTTACAATTAAGGAAATTCCAATTAATTGGTATTATAAAGAGGGCTCAAAAATGACACTAATTAAGGGTTTTTTAGCTGTGGTTGATGTTGCAAAAATAGGATTAAATTGTCTTTTAGGAAGGTACAAAAGGCTTAGCGATTAAAAAATGAATAGAACTAATTATTATCCAGAAACTGTTATTGTTATACCGACTTATAATGAAGCTGATAATTTGCCTAAGATAGTCGATGAAATATCAAACTTAGGCATTAGAAATATCGGCTTTATTATCATTGATGATGGTTCTCCAGATGGCACCGGAAAGATTGCTGATAAATTATCAAATAAATTTAAGGGTTTTTTTAAGGTTATTCATAGAAAAGAAAAAATGGGACTAGGTACTGCTTATGTAGAAGGATTCATGTGTGCTGTAAAAAATAAAGCAAAAAAAATTATACAAATGGATGCAGATTTTTCTCATCCACCTGAAGAATTAATAAGTATTAATGATTTACTTGACAGCACAGATATTGTTGTGGGCTCTAGGTATATAGATGGTGGAGGAGTAGACCCAAATTGGAGCTTATTAAGAAAGTCTATAAGTTCTTTTGGTAATTTTGGCATAAGATTATTAATGGGATTAGATACTCGAGATGTTACCTCAGGTTTTAAGGGATATAACAGTTATATATTTGATAAAGTCATCTTATCAAAACTAAAATTAAAGGGTTTTGGTTTTCAAGCCGAGGTTGCATATAGGTGTCAAAAAGAGTATTTTAGCGTTATAGAACACCCATACGTTTTCATCGATAGAAAACTAGGAAAATCTAAAATGTCATTTGGAATTATAGTAGAGGCTTTATCTAAGTTATTAATGATTCGAATTCGAGGCTAATTCATCCTCTAAATTTACAAAAAACGACTTGGCTTTAGATTTTATATAATAGTCTGAAATTGCTGTTAGTTTAGTTTTTTCAATATTTACTTCGATGATTTTTGCACCTTGAGATTTAGCGATCCAAAGTAATCCGCTGGCAGGCCTTACAGTAGCAGATGTTCCAACTGCAATTATTAAGTCGGATTTATCTATTTCATGTCTTGAACTTTTCATTATATCTTTCGGTATAGGTTCACCAAATAGTACTGTGTCAAATTTTACTGTTCCTCCACAAAATTCACATGGATCAGGGGCGTATATAGGAATATATTCCTCTAAATCTATTCTGTTATTACATTCCAAGCACCTTAATCTTTTTCTATTTCCATGAATTTCAATAACATTTTTTGATCCAGCCACCAAATCAAGTCCATCAATATTTTGCGTGATAATACTTTTTATGTATCTCGCTTTTTCAATCCTGGCAAGACTATAGTGCCCATCATGAGGTTTTGCTTTAGTAAGTGATTCCCTAAGTTCTATAATATGCTTATCTATAGTTAAATTTCTTCTATCATCCCACCATTTTGTTGGATTTTTTTTAAAATCTGAAAAAGAGTCTAGTTTTGGTTTGCCATACTTAGTCCATATTCCTGTAGTGCCTCTAAAAGGGGGTATTCCACTTTCAACAGACATACCTGCTCCAGTCATAACTACAGCATATTTAGATTTATATACTAATTGTGCAATTTGCTTGATTTTATTTTTCAAAATGATTTTTTTCTACATTGCCCGAGCTAATATTATAAACATCTGATTCTTTTTTAATTTTATTAGGGATTAACTCGGACTCTGTAACAGTTAAGATTACTTGTTGGTAATTTTTGAACATTTCTAATATAAGCATACGACGATTTGGATCAAGCTCTGATAATATGTCATCTAAAATAATAACCGGAACTCTGCCTGTAGTGCTTTCTACAAAAATTGCCTCTGATAATTTGAGTGCAAATGCTATGGTTCTAGCTTGACCTCTTGAAGCATGTTTTCCTGCTATTCTATTATTGAATAAAATATCTAAATCGTCTCTATGTGGACCATATATTGAAACTCCTTGTCTTATTTCATTATCGCTATTTTTAGATAAAGTATCTAAAAATTTTGATTCAATTTCATGGTTTGATAATGAATTAATTTCGATTTTTGAAGTTTCATTTGATGATAAAATTTTTGTTTTATATTTTAGTTCTATCTCTTCCCCTCCACTTAGATCTAGGTGGTGGTTTATAGAATTTGAACTAAGGGAAGATATTGATTTTCTTCTAATATCAATTATTTTTGATCCTTCGTATGCCAATCGTTCATTCCAAAATACTAATTCTTTTTTTTCTGACCTTTTTTCTCTAATCATTCTTAGTAGTTTGTTTTTTTGAGCGATAACTCTTTTGTATCTTTGAATATCTTTTAGATATGAAGGAATTGATTGACCAATTAAAATATCAATATATCTTCTTCTTTTACTTGGCCCTCCATAGATAATTTCTATATCTTCTGCCTCAAAAAAAACGCTATTGATATTGCCTACAAAATCAAATGAATTACATTTTATTCCATTAATTCGGAGACTTTTTCTGTATGATACATCTTTATTTGATGCATCTATGTCTATTTGAGCTTGTGTTGTAATATCCTCGTTTCTTGAAATCCCTAAAATTTGCATGTAACCATTTTCTTCAAGTGTATTCCAATTTATTAGCTCTTTATCACTTGATGACTTATGAGATTTAGCAATCGAAAGCATATAAATAGCTTCAAGTAAACTACTTTTCCCATGGCCATTATTTCCATAAAATACATTTAGTCCTTCTGAAAGGTCTAGTTCTGTGCTTTTATGGTTTCTAAATCCAGATATTTGTAATTTAGAGAGGTAAATTTTGATTTATCCTAATGCTTTTTACGTATATTCTAATAATATATTAACAGAATAATAAGGATTAAAATTACTTTTGTGATTTAATAAGTTTGGAAATTTTATGAATATAAAATCATACATAACAGATATAATGGATTTTCCTTCAGATGGAATTATTTTTAGAGATATTAGCCCTCTAATTGGAAATTATGAGGCATTAAACTACGTTTTAGATAGTTTTGAAAAATATGCTTTAACTTTAGATTTTGATTGTATTGCTGCTATTGATGCTAGAGGTTTTATTTTTGGTGCTCCAATAGCAAATAGATTAAAAGTTCCTTTTGTGCCAATCAGAAAATCAGGAAAACTGCCCCCTCCATTGAAAAGTATCAAATACGATTTGGAATACGGAAATTCAAGTTTGGAGTGTAAAGATGATATATTGAAAAATAACAAAAAAGTAATTCTTATTGATGACTTGTTAGCAACGGGAGGCACTATAAATGCTGCTATAGAACTTATATCCAGTACTGGAGCAGCAGTAGTATCAGCTTTACTTGTAGTTGAATTATTATATCTTAATGGCAGAAATAATTTGCCTAAGAATATTGATGTCAATTGTTTGGTAAATTATGAAAAATAGAAAAATAAAAACTTTATCTTTTGATCTTTGGCTGACATTAATATATGAGTCAGACTTATCAGCTAATTCTGATATAAGGAGAAGAATTAGAAGCGAAAAAATTAAGAAAAAATTATCTAACTATAATTTAGAATTATCAACAGAGAAAATCACATCTACATTTAATTATATTTCTGAGGCTATAAATTCAGGACACGAAAAAGGGCTTGATAAAAAATTTAATGAATGGGTACTACAAGGTTTAAAAAGTTTGGTTACTGATAGAGATAAAATAACCACCAAATTAGTAAAAGATGTATCAGATGTGATTGATGAAGCATTTTTAGAGCACCCTCCCAATTTATTAAATGGTGTTCTAGAAATGATAACTTCACTTAGAAAACAATATAATATAATTTTGATTTCAAATACTGGACTTACTAGTCCTGAAGCTTATATTAAATGGTTTAAGAGAATTAATTTGTTTAATAAATTTGATAAATTTTTCTTTTCAAATGACCTTTCATTAGCAAAGCCTTCACAAAAAATCTTTCGTTTAGCTTTTAAATCAATTAATTCATTACCAGAGGAAGTTTTGCATATAGGAGATAATCTTAATACCGATGTTTGTGGGGCGAAAAATGTTGGAGCACAAACCGTTTGGATTAGCAATGGCGTTACTTCAACATTTTCCTGTAAGCCAGATTATATACTAGAGTCAGTATTAGAAATAAAAAAAATATTTCTGCAGTCTAATAGATAGTTAAATTTTTCTAAGAACGTTCAGATATATTATGAATTCAAAGACAGTAAAAATTCCTATAAAAATAGTCGTTTCTAGAAAAAATCTTTGAGGAAACATTGCAATTAAATAATCGGTATTTGGATTTAGTTGCCAAAGATCGTTACTAAAACTTATGAAATGAAACTGTCTAAAAAGCCAAGTGAAATTAATTGAAGCTATCAATCCAAAAACAGATAAAAATCCAATAGTTGAGTAAGCAGAAATTTTTGAAGATTTAAGTATTTGTTTAATACTTTTCCTTAGTGATTTTGTATTAAAAATAGTAATTAAGTAGTGTGTTAATATAACTAAACCTGATAAGATAACTGTATTTTGAGTTAACTTCATTAGATGTTTAACATCTTTCATATGAAGTACTTCTTTTTCATTGTATAAAGAATATTTAATTCCATTTTCAACAATTATTAAGTCTAAGTATTCCTCGTCGTTATTAAAATAAGATTTAATTTGATTTGAACCACTATTAAGTTGTTCAATGCTTAATCCTGTAGATTTTTCTATATGATTTCTATTCCAACCATAAGAATAAAGCCAATCAGAATTTGTAATGTAAATCACATTTACGGAGATAAAAAATGTAGGTAATAAAATTATATAAAATATCGAAGAAAGTATTTGAATATTTTTTGTTAGATAATACATAAACGTTTAAAATGTAACTTATACTATTATAATTGAGAAAGATAAAAAAATGGATAAAGATAACCAGAATAAGGCTAATCAGATTGAAAAATGTTTATCCTTGATTGAATTAGTAGAGTACTTAAGAAGTCCTGAAGGGTGTAAATGGGATATTGAGCAAACTCATCAATCACTGAGAAATAATTTATTAGAAGAAACATATGAACTTTTAGATGCTATAGAAGAAAACAGCAGTGATAAAATAAAAGAAGAATTAGGAGATATTCTTATGCAGGTTTTATATCACTCTGATATAGCTAGGGACAATTCTAATTTTGATTTTTTTGAATTATGTGATTACGTAAGATTGAAATTAATTAGTAGGCACCCACATGTTTTTAAAGGTACAAAAAGTAAAATTACTTCTTCTGAGGTTGTAGATAACTGGGAAGATATAAAAAAAGATGAGAGACTAAAAAATAATAAAGATTATTCTTTAGTGTCTGACATACCAGACACATTGCCTTCACTTTCTTATGCAACATCTGTTATAAAAAAATCAAAAAAGGCTAAAATTCCTGTAAAATATGAAGAAATAGGTTTTAATATTGATGCAAACAGTTTCGATTCAGATGAAAAAATAGGAAAAATTCTTTTTTCTTTGACAAACTTATTTGTTTCGAAAAATATTGATCCGGAATTAATACTTAGAAATTATACAAAGAGTATAAAAGACAAAATATTAATTATGGAAAAATTATCAAAAACAAAATCTATATCTGAATTGAGTGAAATTCAAAAAGAAAAATTATGGAAAAGCATTAATTGTTAAGTAAATACTTTATAATGGGAGTTGTTTATGAAATTATTTGAAGAAACTGAAATCTTACCGTTTTCATCAGAGGTAAGTTCTGCAGGTGTTTTGAAAATTAACGGTCATTCTATTAATGATTTAGTTAGGGAATTTGGAAGTCCGCTATATATTTATGATGAGGATACTATTAGAAAAATGTGTTCTAATTTTAAAGAAAGTTTCCAAAAGTTTTATAAAAATTCGCATATAGAATATTCTTGTAAGGCTTTTGCTAATCCATTTGTAAATAAGATTATAGATGAGGAAGGTTTATATATGGATGTTGTTACGGGGGGCGAACTAGCGATTGCAGTTGCGAGTAATTTCCCTCCAAGCAAGTTAAATTTTCATGGTAACAACAAGGGTAAAGAAGAGCTGACTCAAGCTTTAAATTATGAGGTAGAGCACATAACTATAGATTCTTTTGCTGAAATAAATCTACTTAATGATATTGCAGTTGATTTAGGTAAATTTCAAAAAGTTATGCTGCGCCTATCCCCAAGTATTGACCCTCATACCCACCTATTAACATCAACTGGTATTCTAGATTCAAAATTTGGTTTCTCCATAGAAACTGGGGATGCTGAATTAGCAATAAAGCAAACTTTAGATAAATCGAACCTGATTTTGGAAGGTGTACATTTTCATTTAGGTTCACCAATATTTGAATTAGAACCTTTTTCTGAAGCTATAGAATATGTATTAGATTTTTGCTATGAAATGAAAGAAAATTATTCCTTTAATCTAAAAAGGTTCAGCCCTGGAGGTGGCTTTGCAATAGGATATCAAACAAATAAAAAACCACCAGAAATTTCTGAGTATGCAAAAGTTATTTCTGCATCTATAAAAAAATCATGTGACAAATATAGTTTAGATTATCCTGAATTAATAGTAGAACCAGGTAGATCTATAATTGGAAGATCAGGAGTCGCAGTATACACAGTTGGTGGAATAAAAAAAATTAAGGATGTAAGAACTTATGTAAGTGTAGATGGAGGTATGGGGGATAATATAAGACCTGCTTTATATCAATCGGAATACTCAGTAATTTCTGCTGAAAAAGTGAATGAAAAACGCGACAATTTAGTAACTATTGCTGGAAAATTTTGTGAATCAGGAGATATTTTAGCAAAAGACGTTTTTATACCTAATCCTCAAATAGGTGATCTTATTGCTTTACCAGCTTCAGGGGCCTATAACCTTATGATGGCTAGTAATTATAATATGCAAACGAAACCTGCGGTAATTTTAATTAAGTCTTCGGTAGAATCACCTGTATTAATTAGCAGGAGAGAAACATACGATGATTTGTTAAGGCTTAGTATTTTTGAATAAAGAATTAAATATTATAGGTTTTAGAACTTTTGGCCATAATAAAGCAATAGACTTTATAAACAAGTCAATTCTTATGTCAAAAACATCTCATGCATATCTAATTACAGGCCCAGATAGTATAGGTAAAAAAACCTTAGCGCTAGATTTAGCGTCAATATTAAATTCAAAGCCGAATAAGGATATGTTTGGTAACCAATTTATTATTGATATTAGTTCTTCAAAAGAAAGATCTAGGATTTTGAATAGCAATCATAGTGATATAAAAATCATAGATATAGATTTTTCAGAACAAGCAAATAAATCAAGTGTAGTTATTTCTATTGACCAAATTAGACAAATAATTAAGGATGTTTACTTAAAACCATTTGAGGGTGAAAAAAAGATTTATATTATTAATCAAGCCCAAAATATGACTGAATCAGGATACAATTCTATGCTTAAGATTTTAGAAGAACCACCTAAAGATGCTGTCATTATACTAACGGCCCCAAGTATAAAGTCTTTACCAACAACTATTGTATCTAGGTGTCAGTTGATAAATCTTAACTATATACAAAAAAAAGATATAGAAAATTTTATTTTAGAAAACTTTAATATAGATGAGAGTAAATCTGAATTTATTTCTAGAATAAGTAAAGGAAAGATTGGTTTTGCTATAAATGCATGTAATGATCAAACCTTAATTGATGATTATTTTCAGACTATATTAAAGTTTGCTGAAATAATATCTAGCAATATTGACAAAAGGTTTAATTATGCAAAAGATATTTCTAATTTATTTAGAAAAAATAAAAATCAAGTATATAAAGAATTATCAATGTGGTTAGATTTTTGGAGAGATTTATTAGTATTAAAAAATGGTTTAAATGATCATATAATAAATCTTGAATGGCGTGATGTGATGTTGAAAATTTCTGAAGATATAGAAATAAGAAAAATTTTAGATGTAATACAAGAGTTTAAAAAATCTATTGAATATTTACAACAAAATGGATCTCCTCAATTGATTATTGAAGTCTTAATGATGGAATTACCTTTTGTGAAAAAAGAAAAAGTTTCAGATATTAAACCTTCAATTATTTTTTAGAATATTTAGTTAATTCTTGAATTTAATATATCCAAACCTAAGCCGAACTCTTCAGGTGCAAATTCTATGATTATTTTTCGCTGATTCATTACATACGGAACAAATTTTGAATTCACAAGTTTTTCATCTATAAAATCTTTTATCCCTATTTCAAAAAATTCTTTTGAAATAGATTCTGTTATTTCTTCTATATTTCTCCCCAAGGTTTTTTCAGAAGAAATTTCCAAGCTTGATGGCAAGTACACATATCGAGCAGAAATGGTAATCATAGCTCCACATATCATTGATCCAGCAACTATTCCTAAAATTATTCCGCCTAATTTATCTAAAAATCTTATAGTAGAAAAAGTAAATGTTTTTTTTATTATGGATATTATGAGTTTACCTATCAAGAGTGTTATTACAAAAATTATAATATAACCAATAATCGTTGATAGAGTTTTATTATTGATATCACTATCAAGGCTATTCCATACTATATTTAAGACCCTACCTGCAAATAAACCGCTAAGTAGAATAGCAATATATATAGCTATAGTATAAAAAATAGCATTTATAATTCCTGTCTTGTAGCCCCATATAATAAAAAATAATATTATGGTAACTGTAATCCAATCAATAATATTCATTAAATCCACATGTATACTTAGTTAAAACAATTTATGATTAATCAAGTAAATTTTAACACAAAAATAATTACGATTGATGGTCCTGCAGCATCTGGTAAGTCGGCCGCGGGTGCATTTTTATCTGAAAAAATTAATTTTTCTTATTTAGATACAGGTTTAATGTATAGGGCAGTAACAGCATATTTTATAGAAAATAATATCCTACCGGAACAATTAAATGAAATATCTGAACACTTAGAAAATATGAATTTGAATATGAAATTTATTAAACGAAAAATTTCAAATATATTTATTAATAATAATGATTATATGAGCAAACTATTTCTTTCAAAAATAGATTTATCAGTGTCTAAATATTCATCTATATCTTCTATTAGAAGATATTTAGTTACAAAGCAAAGATTAATTGCTAAAAACAAAAATATAATAATGATTGGAAGAGATATAGGAACGGTAGTTATACCAAGTGCAAAATTTAAATTTTACCTGAAGGCTTCATCTTTAATTAGAGCAAAAAGAAGATATGAACAAACAAAGAATAAAGATAAATCTATTCAAGAAATAAAAACATCAATCGAACTAAGAGATAAAATTGATAGTACAAGAAAAGATTCACCTTTGATGCCAGCAAATGATGCAATAATAATTTATACTGATGATCTTAATTTATCTGAAGTTGTAGATAAAATGTACAATGCATTCATAGGAGAAAATTTATGAAGCAATGGCTATTTAAACCTTGTAATTATAGTTTTAAAAAAACTTTGAAATGGTTTTCGGATTTAGAAGTAAATGGGATAGAGAATATGCCCAATGAAGGTCCTTATATCGTTGCTCCAAATCATATTTCAAATCTAGATCCTCCTATAATAGCTTCAATTATTCCTAGACCTCCAGTATTTCTAGCAAAAAAAGAATTATTTTCATTTCCTTTATTATCGTTTTTATTAAGGAGTTACGGTGCATTTCCTGTTGATAGAACTGGAAAAGATAATAAAGCTATAGAATGGGTAACATCCAAATTAATTTCGGAAAAAAAAATTGTTATTATGTTTCCTGAAGGAACACGAAGTAAAAATGGAGGCCTAATTAAAGGTCAGCCCGGGGTATCAAAATTAGCAATAGACCATAATTTGCCCATAGTCCCAATTGCTTTATCTGGCACTGAGAATTTACAAAATCCTATAAAGGTACTTAAGCCATCTGCACAAATACAATTAAATATTGGCAAGCCATTTATTGTAGATAAACAAAAAATTAAAAAATTATCTCCTAGATCAGCTATATTTTCGGTAACTAATGAAATTATGATAAGAATTTCAAATATGCTACCGCCAGAAAAACAAGGCTTTTATAAAGATTTATCATCAGAAAAATTTATAACTACTAATGAAATAATTAAAGAAAATCAAATATGAAAAAAAATAATAAAATATCATCAATGAAAAAAGATATATTTGACCAACCTAATTTATTTGATAAATCAATTAATAATAGAATTGACTTTTCTAATTACAGTATGAAATTTCCTGAATTTAAAAATTCATCCCTAGATATTTTATCTATTGATAGGATAATTTTTACAGGCATGGGTACATCATATAACGCAGCTGTATATGGAGCAAATATAATGGAAAAAATCGCAAAAATTCCTTCCAAGGCTCAAAATGCATCCGAGCTTTATCATAATGATTATTTTTATACTAAAAATACTTTATTAGTTATAATTTCTCAATCAGGTGAATCATCAGATGTTATTGAAGTTATGAAAAATGCAAAAAATAAAAATATTTTTCAGATAGTGATTTCGGAATCAAAACTCTCTGAAGCAGCAAAAATATCTAATATTTTTCTTCCTATTAAATCTGGCCCTGAAAATAGTATTGCCGCAACAAAAACTTTTAGTTTAAGTATTTTATTGTTACTTGAATTGTCGCTATATTTTTCAGAAATAAGATCTATTTCTATTTCCAAGCATATAGAGAATATCAAGGAACTTCCTTCTTTATTATCTGAATACCTAGATGAACGAAAAAATATAAATAGTATAAATAACATAGCAAAGTATATATCAAAATATAATAATATTTTTTGTTTAGGGAGAGGTTCATTATTTGTTGTTGCACTGGAAGGAGCGTTAAAGATAAAAGAAACTACATATATACATGCAGAGGGATACAATTCAGAAGAACTTAGGCATGGCCCCTTTGCATTGTTAGGAAAAAATATTCCAGTAATAATTTGTGCAAATGATAATTTTGAAAAAGAAAAAAATATATCTATAGTGAATGATATTATTTCTTGTGGTTCTCCAGTAATTGCTCTAGTAACTGATAGAGATGAATATATTGCTAAACTTGCAAATGAAGTAATATTTCTACCAGAGTTACCTGAAATATTACTTCATTTCTTTCCATTAGTTATTTTCCAATTACTTTCTTATGGTGCCTCTATTGCTGTGGGTAATAATCCGGGTGAATTAAGAAACTTGTCAAAAATAGTTAAGTTATGATTTTTTTAATAATGATTTTATTTTGGGGGTAAAAGTTTGTTAAATAAATCGAATAATGCTTTTGCTTATAAATATTTTAGAGTTTATTTTTTAGGTACATTTTTTGGACAAAACGCCTATAGATTAGGAGTGGTTACTCAAAGCATTTTATTATGGAAATTAGTAGGAACAGAGTTATCACTAGGTATTGGTGCAGCTTCATTAGCGTTACCAATGATTATATTTAATTTATTTGGTGGTGTACTAGCCGATCGTTATGAATCTAGAGTTTTATTATTTATTGTTTCTCTACTGGGTATGCTATCTTTTATAGGTATCTCGCTTCTAGATTTCTTTGATTATATAGAGTTTTGGCATGTTATTATTTTTTCAATTTTCAGTGGCATTATTTGTGGAATAGACCAAGTTTCTAGAGTTGCATATTTCCCATCATTAGTACCTAAATCATCGATTAAGAGTGCAGTGACAATTAACACTGCAAATTTTTCAATTTCTTCGGTTATAGCGCCTTCACTAGCTGGAATTATAATATCAATATTTGATACATATATAGGATTTATGGTCGCATCAATAGGGTGGACTGTTATGGCTATTTCAACATTTTTTCTTCCAAATAGAGGAGTAGATTTCTATCAAAGAAGTATTCTTTTTGAGTTGACTACTGGGTTTAAGTATATATATTCTCAAAAAATAATATTAATTTTAAGTATATTGCTTTTCACTAATATGCTTATGAATTTTGGTTGGTTAACCACTCTACCTTCATATGTTCAAAGATTTGATGGAGGTGCAAAAGAGGTTGGCTATTTATTTTCATCATGTGGTATAGGTGCAATTACGGGAGTTTTATTATCATCAAGATTTTCTCCAGGAAAATATTATGGTCATCTCATACTATTTTCTGCATTATTGTTTTCTGTTATGCTTTTTTTTGTTTCATTGTCAGAAAACCTCTATCTTTCTATGGTTTTGGCTGCATTTGCGCATTTTGGTAATGGTAGTTTATTTAATACTACAACTGTTGCAGTACAAATTAGGCTACCAGAAATAATTAGAGGTAGAGTAATGGGAATATTTATTATTACTGGAAGTATAGGAATTATAGGTGGGTTATGGACAGGTTTATGGGCATCTATGATTGGTTTGAGGTTAGGAATGATGATTGGTCCTACTGTCATAATTGTTTTGGTTATACTTATATATATAACTCAGAAACAAATAAGATATTTACATGAAAATCCAGAATGTGATTGAATAAATGTATTATGAAAAATTAGATATAATCAGAAAACTTATGGAAGATAAAGAAGAATTTCTTTCAAATTATGCAACCTTATCTAGTCATGCTGAACGTAAAGTAAAAGAGCCATTGTCACCTATTAGAAAAGAATTTCAAAGAGATAGAGATAGAATCATTCATACAAATTCTTTCAGAAGATTAAAGCATAAAAGTCAGGTTTTTGTTGCTCCTCTTGGTGATCATTTTACTACAAGATTAACTCATGTTATTGAGGTCTCCCAAATTGGCAGATCTATTGCTAGGGCTTTAAATTTGAATGAGGATTTGGTCGAAGCTATTGCTTTGGGGCATGATTTAGGGCATACACCATTTGGCCATATTGGAGAGAGCGTGCTAAACAAGTTACTTTCTAAAGGATTTCATCATAGTAAACAATCAGTTAGATTAGTTACTAAATTAGAAAAAAACGGTAAAGGGCTAAATCTCACCAGTCAAGTAATTGATGGTATAAAAAATCATTCAAAGCCTGAGGGGGAATTTTTGAATTATGATTCAGTTAAGTATTTATCATTAGAAGCACAAATAGTACGTATAGCAGATGCAATAGCATATTTAGCTCATGATATTTTGGATGCACTAAGATCTGAATTTTTAAGTATTGATAAATTTCCGTCTAGGATAATTAAAAAATTAGGTGAAAGACACTCTGAAAGAATAAATACTATAGTAATAGATGTAATAACAAATTCATTAGACTGTAGGAATGATGATGTAATTCAAGAGCAATTAGGATTTGAAGGTAAGCTTTCAACTGGAGAGATGCCATGGATAAGAATGTCTAAAGATTTGAGTGATATATTTACAGAGTTAAGAAATTATATGTTCAAAAATTTTTATCACATTATTAGCGATTCAGATGTAGGGGTCACAGCATCAAAAATTGTAGAAGTTATTTTTGAGCATCTATTAAATAATGACGGACTAATTCCAAAATGGATTAGAGATATATCTGATACAAAAGAAGTTGCAGTTTCCGACTATTTATGCGGTATGACTGATAATTTTGCTTTGTCATTTGCAGAAAATATTTATCCGGGTATAAGTAATGAGATTTTTCGAGGAAGAATTTAATTACCTATATATGTAATTTATCCGTATTCGTGTAGAGATTAAACATCAATAATATTGTATTATTTTATATATGTTTTCAGTGGAAGAAATAAAAAACAATGCAGATATTATAGGTATCATATCTGATTATGTTCCATTAAATATTACTGGTAATAGAGCTAAGGCCGTTTGTCCATTTCATACAGAAAAAACGCCCTCATTTCATGTCAATTCTGAAAGAAAATCATGGAAATGCTTTGGTTCATGTAATGAGGGTGGCGATATAATTTCTTTTGTTCAAAAAATTGAAAATGTAGATTTTTCTCAAGCACTTAAAATTTTAGGTGATAAATTAGGTCTTCGAGAGACTAATTTTTCTAATAGTAACTTAAGAAAAGATAAGGGTATAATATCTGAAATTCATAAAATAAATAAAATAGCTTCGGAATATTTTAGGAATAAATTACTTTCTAAAGAAGGAGAAAAGATAGTAGGTTATCTAAATAATAGAGGTTACGAGAAAGACGATATAGAAAAAAGAGGATTTGGCTTATCATTATCTGGAACAAACTCATTAGCGGGATATCTAAAGATTAATAATGTCAGTTCTAAAATAGCTAAAGAATCAGGATTAATTGTTCAAAAAAAAGATGGAACATGGAGTGACATGTTTTATGACAGATTGATGATCAATATTTATGATTCAGATAATAACATTATTGGATTCGGAGGTAGAGAAATCCAAGAAAATATTAATTCACCTAAATATATTAATACTAACGCTACCCCTGCTTTTGATAAATCAGCTAATTTATATGGTATAAATTGGGCGAAAGATAATATAAGAAAAACAAATCAGGTTGTCGTTGTTGAAGGTTATATGGATGTAATAACTGCACATAAACATGGTTATAATAATGTGGTTGCTGCTATGGGAGTTGCAATAACTGGAAAGCAGATAAATTTATTAATGAAATATTTTAGTAATGAAGAACCTGGAAAAATTATATTATGCTTAGATTCAGATAATGCTGGTGTAGAAGCTACTAACAGAGCACTTGAGGTTATCGTAGATTATTTGTCTTCAAATGAGATCAAAGAAAATATAAACATTGAAATTGCTCAAATAAATATAAAAGATCCTTCAACAAAAAAAATGATAAAAGATCCAGACGAGGCAATTAAGTTGTCTCCAATTGAATGGGAAAATTCTCTTAAAAATACAAAAAATATTATTGATTATATTATAAATGTTAAGTATTTACATTATAGCCTAGAAGAATCTCCAGAGAATACAGAAAAATTTGTTATTGACGTATCAAAAGTAATAAACCTGATCAATAAAGACGAATTGCCAAATTTCACTAAATCACTTTCCAAAAAACTTAATATTTCTCACAGAGAAATTACTAATTTACTAAATAAAGGAATACAAAAATATAGTACAAAAAATTATCATACTTTTAAAAATAAAATTAAGACTATAGATGAAAATTTAGACGCACTAGATGAACATTTTTTATCTCTATTAATCAAGAATAATGATTTAAGAGAATATGGAATTGCAATTCCAGAAAATTATATTAAACAGAGTGATAACAGGATAATTTTTAGTCTTTGGAAAAATAATTTTAATGATTATGATAAAAAGACTAATGAAGAACTAGCAGAAAAAATTGAATATTTAAAATTACGTGATATACCAGAATCAAGCCTTACAAGAAAAGTAGAAGATATTAATCAGATAATACAAAGATTAAAAGAAAGATTTTTGAGAGAATTAAAAATACAAGAAATAGAAGATCTCAAAAGTAATCCAGAACTTAAGGATAAAATTGTTGGAAATTCACTCGACTCAAATGAAAATTTAAGAAAAGTATTTACAGGAAAAAATAATTAGCATGAACAATTTTTCTATAAATAATGAAGATGTAAGCCTTGATGAAGATAATCTAGCTTTTACTGATAAATCAAATCGGAAAAATCTTAAGAATATAATTAGTAATATTAAATCTACTAATAATAGTAGTTCAGAGTCTAAAATGGAAATATTTGATGACCCAGTTAAGTTGTACCTAAGTGAAATTGGGAATATAAATTTATTAAGTTCTTTAGAAGAAAAAAAAATTGCAAGAACCATAGAAATAAGCAGGTATTTGAGATCCTTGTCTGAAGATTTTTTCAATAAATTTGGTAAACATCCAACTCCTTCATTTATAGCAGAAACTCTTGTTGAAAATTTATTTGATAGTAATGAATATATTGGCACCTTATGTGAGTACTTAAATATCAATGTAAGTAGTGTTGGAGAATTGATTTCCTCAGATTTAGTACGAAATATTTTAGATAATACATATGATGAAAAACTAATAAATAATCTTATAGATACTCATTCTATTGAAAGTGATTATGCAAGATATATTGTTCAGAAAATTTCTAATGAGTTATTTTTATTAGATACTAAAATTATTTATGAGAATATTAAAGATATTGATTTGAAAAAAAAGAAATATAAAAATATATTTTATAATCTTGATGAGATTGATTTGAATTTTTATTTTGAAGATCTACACCACAAATCAGTTCTTGCACAGAGTAATCTTTCAGAATCTAACCTTAGACTTGTAGTGTCTATTGCAAAAAAATATATTGCAAGAGGTGTGCCTTTGTTAGATCTTATTCAAGAAGGTAATTTGGGTTTATTAAAAGCTGTAAATAAGTTTGATTATAGAAGAGGATATAAGTTTAGTACGTACGCTACTTGGTGGATTAGGCAGTCAGTAACTCGTTCTCTTGCTGATCAGTCCAGGACTATAAGAATACCTGTCCATATGGTAGAAAATATAAATAAACTCAACCAAACAATAAGAATTTTAGTTCAAGAAAATGGTAGAGAGCCATCTCATTCAGAAATAGGATTTATAATGAATATGACTGAGGAAAAAGTTGAAGAAATGATCAGGATTTCACAGCAAACTATTTCTTTAGATACCCCTCTAAATGATGAAGAGGACTCTTTTCTATCGGATATTATACCAGACGATAAATCACTTTCTCCGTCTGATTTTACAACATATGAAATTTTAAAAAATCATATAGGACTTGTTCTAGATACTTTATCCTATAGAGAAAAAAAGGTTATGCAGTTAAGATTTGGTCTTGAAGACGGAAGAAGCAGAACATTGGAGGAGGTAGGAGATAATTTTGGAGTAACAAGAGAAAGAATTAGGCAGATAGAAGCTAAAGCCCTAAGAAAGTTACGTCATCCAACAAGATCTAGTACTCTTAGAGACTTCTTAAATTGACAATTATAAAGTAATTACTTTATAATTGTTTTTCTTTTGTTATAATAAATATATAATAATTAATGTGGTGGAATATAATATATGGAACACGATACTATAACCCTTATAAGAGATTTACTAATTATCTTATTTGTACTATTTGCTTTCTTTTTACTCTTAATTTCTACATTTTTATGGGTAAAGATATATAGAAAAATAAATAAAATATTTACTCATGCGAATAATACAAAAAATGATATTAGCGAAGTAGTTAATACTGTAAATAATAGTAAAAAATTATTTAAAGATTCACCCACATTTAAGCCGATAGCAGGAGCTCTTGGATTTGGTGCTATCCTAATAAGTTTTGGTAGGTTATTCAAAAAATAGTAAATATAGGTGTATTAATGTCAGATAATAATAATAATGGTGGTGGATTTATGTTTGGTTTGTTTATGGGAACTATTGGAGGTGCTATAGTTGGAGCTTTACTTTCACCTAAATCTGGAGAAGAACTTAGGTCTTATGTTAAAGATCAAAGCAAAGAATGGAAAGAAAAAATTATCGATATGTCGGATTTTGCAAAAGAAAAAGTTTCAAAAGCATCTGAAGCTAGAAAAAATGCTACAAAAAAGATGAGAGACGATAGCTTTGATGATTTAGATTTAGACGATATTGATCTATAGGTTTATCGGAAGTTTGAAAGATAGTTACCAAGAATCTTGAATATAGAGCAATTTTTACGTATTTCTTCCATACATTCTTTAATATTAGATTCCAAAATATTTCCAATAAAATCTATTAGAAAAATATACTTTCCAATTCCATCACCTGTTGGTCGTGATTCTATTTTAGAAAGATTGATATTTCTATCTGCAAAGGACTTAAATACTCCAAATAATAATCCAGGAGCATCTGGTTGATCGAATGCAAAGGCGATTGATATTTTATCATGTGAGCTTTTATTTATATTTTTATTTGCAAGAGTTACAAATCTAGTAACATTGTTTTTTCTATCTTGAATATTATTTTCTATAATATTAAGATCGAAAATTTCAGCTGCTCTTTTTGTACCAACTGCTACTATTGAATCATTTTCATTATTTTTTATATCCATAATTGCTTGGGCTGTACTTGTAGAGAAAACCTGCTTTGACTTAGGTATATTTGTAGAGATAAATTTTCTACATTGTGTTAATGCCTCCTCTTTTGAAGTTATAATCTTTATTTGATCGTAATCAATCATTTTCTTACCTATTAGACATAAATTTATTTGCATATATTGTTCGTGTATTATTTGCGCATTATTTGACGAAATTAAATAGTCTATAATTTCTATTACAGTTCCATGTAATGAATTTTCTATTGGTACAACTATCTCATCAACAGAATTATTTTCTAATGCTTCTGTTAAGTGTAAAAATGAAGAATATTCAATTCTATTTTCATTTTTCGCATAATTATACGCTGCTTCATCAGTAAATGTTCCCTTTGGGCCTAAATAACCTATATTTTTCATATTACCTCAATTCGGTTAATAAATTCCATACTTCATTTATAGCATTTAAATTTACTATTAATATAACTTCGTCTCCAGAAAGAATTTTTGTTGAATCGTTAATTTCTTTATTTTTTCCATCAATGTCTATAACTAATACGATGCTAGAACCATATGGTAATATTATTTCTGAAATTAATTTATTATTTACTACACCTGAAGTTGGAATTTTGATACTAATTAATTCTTGGCTATTAGGTAATAGCATTAGCCTTAATATTGGATGAGACGGTATAGCATTAGCAATATATGAAACAACTAAATCAACTTGGTTAGCCACAACATCTATTTCATTAAGTTCGAATAAGTAATGGTTTTTTGGTTCATTTACTACTGCAATACACTTAAAGTTACTATTATCAACCATTATATTTTTTGCAATCTGACATACTGTCAAATTTATTGCATCGGAAGCTGAAACTGCTATCAATCTTTCTGCTCTTTCAATGCCAATTTCTAATAAAGATTTTTGGTTAGTTGTATCTATAGATTCACCTATAGATAAGCCTTGTTTTTCTTGTAAATTTCTAATTTTTTCTGGATCATTATCTATTACAAAAACTTCATGCCCCTGAGTATTTAATGAGTAAGATAATTCGGCAGTAATATTCTCTACTCCTACTATTATTATGTACAAATTATTGCTCCTGTGAAATTGTCTTAATTAGTAAATTGTTTATAACTTTATTAATATTAATAACTGTTATATTTTCGTTACTTTTATAAAGATCAAATAATGAATCATCAGATACTAATAAATAAACCTTAATATTTTTTTCACTAGCTATAATACTTTGAGCAACAATATTATTCTCATAATTATTAGTAAAGTTACATATTATAATATCTTCATTGTCAAAATCTAAATTTATTAGAGTTGATATTATGTCATTTTTTACATTAAATATTTTGATGTTATTTTCTAAATTTTTTATTAGGTATTCCTTTTTTTCAGAAAGTAAAATAACTTCGTTTTTATCCGATTCATTTGATAAAAAATTTGCTAAATCTAAGGTCCGTTTATTAATATTTGTAATAACTATTTTCATGTTTTTTTATTATAAAAGAATACTACTTCACAATTTGCATTTTCAAAGATATATTTTATGTCTTCGTCTAGGAAAAATTTTTCATTATCGTAACTTTTACTTTGTCCTAAATAAATTATATCTGGATTAATTAAATTTGATTCGTATATTATAGCTGGACCAATATTTCTTGCTTGTAGGAGTTGAGTTTCAATACTATTTTTAGGGAGCTTAGTTGTCTGAGTTGCTTCGTCTAAATAATTTTCTCCTTCTTCGACTAGACTCTCTACTTCTGCATCTATAGAAACTTCCATTTTCATCTTTATTATATAAATTAAATGTAGCGTGCCTCCATGCGTTTTTATGATTTCTGATGCATTTTTAATCATACTATTGGTTTCATGAGTTTTGCTAACTAGTAAAATTATTTTTGACATAATTAATCGATTAATTTTGAAATATGTTCATCTAATCCAGAGACAATAATTTCGTCTCCTTCTTTTATCTCTTCTCCGGAATCTGGACTTAATATTATGTTATCTCCTCTTTTTAGTACAATTATTGAAACACCGTATTTATCCCTAATATTACTAAAACCAGCTTCTTTTAGATTCATACCTACAAACCTTTCGGGTACAGAAAGCCTGTTTATTCCGTAAGTAGGAGCTATTTGCATATATTCTTCGACATCAGGATTAAACAAATTATGAGCAAGCTGTACACCCATTTCTTCTTCAGCATAAATAACTCTATCGCAACCGATTAACTCTAAGGCGCTTCCATGGAGTCTTGTGCTAGCTCTTGAAACAACAGTATCTATTTTCATAGTTTCTTTTAATAAAACACTCACCATAATACTAGATTCTATATTTGTTCCTATACCAACAACTCCTATATTAAAATTTTGTACTCCTAATTCACGTAATACAGACTCTTCAGTAGCGTCTCCAGTGACAGGATAAGTTACTTCACCCATCATTGACTGAACTCTTATTTCCTCTTTGTCAATTGCTAAAACATCGTGTCCTAATTGATAAAGTGTTCTAGCAACATTACTGCCAAACCTACCAAGACCTACTACAATTATTTGAGAATTTTCTTTCATAATATTTTTTACCTACACGGTATCGTTGATAATTTTACACGGTATAGTAACTTTTTTGGTGTAATTTGAGAGTAAAAGTTATATATAAGATGCAAAACCGAGATATTTATTTTTTTTAATACATAATTTTATACGTATAAGTGTATTTTTAAATATAAACTATAATTATTACTCGTAAATAATGTTTTATCTTATTTTAGAATGCTAAATACAATTGAAATAGTTCCTAAGCAGCTTGAAAAAATATTTTCATTGCCAAAAAATATGTTTGGTGATGTTTATGTTGCATTTATCCCTGGAGACCCTGTAGAAAACATTATTTCATGTTGCGAAAAATTGGTAAATAAAGGATTTAGTGTAATTCCTCATTTACCAGCAAGAAATATTAAAGATGAAAATGAACTAGAAAATTTTTTATTCCAGTTGAATAAATTAAATGTAAAAAAGATTTTAGCGATTGGTGGAAGCTCAAGTGAAAAAAAACCTACTTTTTCTTCAACATATGAAATTTTTGAAACAGGTATTTTTGAAAACTTTGATTTTGATCAAATTAATATTGCTGGGCACCCTGAAGGAAATCCTTTTGATGAAAAACCTGATGAAAATCTAAAAAAAAAGTTAGATTGGATAGTTAAGAAAAATTATAATTGCAATATAGTAACTCAGTGGACTTTTGATACGGAACAAACTAATATTTGGTTAGAAAAAATAAATAAAGATATATCTAATATTTCTAATAATACTGAGATTCATATTGGAATTGCTGGTCCTGCAAAATTCACTACCCTATTAAAGTATGCAAAAGTTTGTGGTGTTTCAGCTTCATCTATTGTTGCTAAAAATAAAGGTTTAGGTCTAACAAAATTACTTAGACATAATCCAAAAGATATTATTGAATCCTTAGTAGGCTATGATAATTTACATTTTTTCCCATTTGGTGGAATCAATGAATTAATTGAGTGGAAAAAAAGATAATTATGAATTTTATAATAATTGGAGAAAATATACATACAACCAGAATTGTTAAGAGAAAAGGTATAAAGTCACACGTTTTTGATGATGGAAAAGAGGCAATAAAATATAAAAATCAGGATGAATTAAAGTATGTTATTGTTCCTGAACATTTTTATAAAACTCAACCATTTGAGCAGGGGAACTTGAAACATTTTTTAATAGCTTTATGGAAATGTTTAAATGAACCTGACGGTTTTGATCAAGGAGCAGATTATATATTATATGAGATAAATAGACAGATAAATCATGGTGCTAATTATCTTGATATAAATGTAGACGAATTTTCATATAAACTTGATGAACAAAAAAAAGCAATGGCTTGGATTATAAAATTTATTGAAAAGCACTCTACCAAGCCGCTATGTATAGACTCTTCAAATCCCGAGATAATTGATGCTGGTTTGAGAAATTATTCGTCTACTCATGGGAATGCTATGTTAAATTCTATAGCACTTGAACGACCTGAAACTATTGATTTAGCAAAAAAATACAATACCAAGGTTATAGTTTCAGCTGCAAGTGAATCTGGAATGCCTGAGGATGAATTTCAGAGAATGGATAATATAGTGAAAATTGTTGATATGTGTATAAATAATGGGCTAAATTTAGAAGAAATTTTTATTGATCCATTGATTTTTCCTGTTTCAGTTAATTCAGTATATCCAAGTCATATCTTTAAGACTATTAAATTAATTAGAAATGAGTATGGTGAAAAAATTCATATAACAGGAGGTATTAGTAATGTTTCTTTTGGAATTCCTAAAAGAAAATTGATTAATCATGTTTTTTTAAGTCTATGCATAGATCAAGGTCTTGATTCGGGAATTATTGATCCTATTAGTACGTCAATTGAATCGGCTATAAAAATTAATAAAAAAGATCACTCCGTTGCTTTAGCTTTAGATCTATTAAATGGTAATGATGAATTTGCTATGAACTATATTAGTAACTTTAGGTCTGGTAAACTTCAATTTTGAAGTATTTATGGCATAAATGATAAAATAGTATTAATGTTTTTATTTATATTGAAAATACTTAAGTTTGTTATTAGTGTTCTAAACGAATTTTTACATAAAAATGGTGC
>MDSY01125392.1_pt1 | contig 24727 bp, 15 predicted proteins | sample 811131 | NCBI WGS metagenome assembly MDSY01 (sample SAMN05326643, study PRJNA326480) | marine metagenome | isolation source: seawater | place: Atlantic Ocean: South West | collected 2010
AGCCGCCTCCGCCTCCCGAGTTCGCGGACGTGCCGCCGCCGCCGCCTGAGGTTGGTGACGTTCCTCCGCCGCCTCCGAACGAAACAGGCGAAGTGCCGCCGCCTCCTCCCGAGATGGAAAGCCAGGCCGCGGAGTACGAAAAGTTCATGGCGGAGCTGGGGCGGTAGAGTTAATACTGTAGAGAGTAGTATGTACTTTTGAAAGTAGTTTTAAACACGAAGCGTGCTATTCCCTGTACCTATTCTATACTTGTTCCCTCTCCAGCTCCTCATCGTTCATGGTCAGCAGCCGCACCATCCTTCGCGCTTTCTCCCCCCGGTCGTTCCCAACGTGCGGCAAGATCGCGGTTGGCTTTAGGAACTTGACAAACTCGCGTAGCTCGCTAAACGAAGAGTGCTCGCTGTACGGCACTTGGTACTGAATGAGACTCCCTTTTTTCGACCGCTTCGTGCCACGCGCGTTCTTTTTTGTCTGAACGAACGTCCACCCCGTGGGCTTGAACCCTATAATCGTGTCGTACCGGTTCTTGTAGTACTTCTTGATCAAACCCATGCGGTCGAAGGATACGCTGCCCATGGGGACGACGTGGAGGTTCGTGGACGTGTCGTCGCTAGTGATTAATGAACGGTCCTCGGAACTCAAAGTATCCCCGAGCGCGTCTAGAACTTTCTTCTTCTGCTTCCCCACGTACAGCTTCTTTCCTAGTGTTTTGGCGGCTTCAAAGAATACACGTTCCTTGCCTATTGTATATGTTCCGAAGAGAAATAAAACCTTTGGGTTGTGATTCTCCGCGAGCACCGCGTCTCGCACGTTTCGCAACACCTCTTTTTGTTTTGGAAAAGTGTGCTTGGGGTCGCAGTACGTCGTGTCCAGCATCACTGATGGGGCTTTTTTTGACAGTTCCTGTAACAGAGGACAGGCAGTCATTGCTGTTTGAAAACGCATATCACCCGTGGCTAATACAGGGGCTCCATTAAATGCTCCATTAAACGACCCATTATTACCTTCACCCTTAGGTATGTCGTCAAAAATAACCATCACCGCGCCCGGGCAGTGGTTAGCGTCCACGAAGGTTACCGAGACGTTTTCGACTTTGAATTTTCGGTTCAAGTCGACTACTCTTAGCCTTTCCTTCTGAATTCCAAGTTTCGTGACGCACAGCTGTGCAGTGGGCCGACTGCACCAGATCACACACCCAGGCCCGGGTGTGCTTTTCGTCAAGCCCTTGTAGTGGTCCGCGTGGAAGTGCGTGAGGAACCAGTGTTTGCACCACCCAGAATGACTCTTGCCGTAGCCCGCAAAGCCGTCCACGATGAACTTGGTGCCTGGAACCCGGATCCAGGGGGGGGGGGGGGTTTGTGGATCCATCCTTGGCGTGTATCTTGATGGTTTAGGGTTAGGGATTTTGTGGGGGCTAGGGTTTCCCTGGGCGTTTGGTTTCGGTCGCGCGCCGCCCGCGTTCCTCGCCTTGGGTGGAGCCCGTAGGTTTACAGGGGCTTCATCGCGCAAGTCCGCTCCCGCTTTAGCCCGGTGGAACACCGGTGCTACTGCACACGCGACGCGCGTTGGGTGCCACCCTGCGCCTCTCGGTCGCGGTGTGGCTTCTTCGTGCGGAACATCGATAGCAACGGTACCTTCCGCGACTCCACCTTCGTCACCGGCTTTGTTTTCGTCAATCGCGCGTCGCGAGCTTTTGATCGCCGCGGCTATTCGTTTCCTATCCCCAAGCGCCTCGATGCCCATCTCAACCAAGTCGTCGTCGGTTAGGTACGTCAGCTCCTTCCAGGTCATTTTGAACGTAACAACCGCTTCCGCGAATTGTGGTTGCTCCACCGAGTGCGCCCACGCCGCGACGTCGTGCCACTCGCCATTTTTGTTTTTGTTTTTGTCAAGATCATTTTCGCCAATTTCGTTTTCAAACTCGTCGTCGTCCCTTTCGTGAATTTCAACCAGACTATGGAAGGAATTAGGGTAATCAGGGTAATCATCGCCACCTCCATCTAGGCAATCGTTGACGTGTTTGACTCGTGCCCGTTCAGTGTCAGCCACGTCCATGAGCGGTTTCTGACACACCGGACACGTAGGTACGTCGGTGGATGTCATCAACCGCGCTATTTGGATGTCATCGTCATCAGCCCTTGGCACATCGTCTTCATCTTCGTGGTACAGCTCCGCGACGGAAAGAGGTAAGATCTCTTCATCGGAGTGCATTTCGTCGTCCGGGGGTTCCGTGTTGTCGGCGCCAAAGGCACGACCGGTATCGCCCTCGCCCTCGCCCTCGCCATCACGTTGTGGTCGCTTCTCTCCCACGCGAGATTCCCATCCCCGGTCGTCCCGGGCACCGACGCCCGACTGGACACCGGCATTGGTCCTGTCACAAAGCGGATTGTCGCCCGACCCGTCGTTCTTCACCGAAACAGCCATCCCGCGGTCGCACCCACGCGCCGACAACAACACGAGCGCCAAAGACTGTGAGGGGTCGAGCTGTCGTCACATCCGATGATGAGTTTGAATCATTCAATGTGGGTACCTTCCAAGACAAAACTTGACAACTAATATTACATACGCCCGTATCTACTCGTCGTCATCCTCCTCTAACATCGCCTTCCCCTTGGCAATCACTCCCCGGAACGTGCACTGGTGGCTTTTCCGCTGCGCTTCGAATAAACGCGCTTTTAACTCGCGATCCGCATCCGTGTGCGCCTCGAAATCCTCCGCCTCGCCGTACTCGTCGCGCGCCGGATCGTCGCCGGGCGCTGGAAACGAAAGCTTTTGCGTTCGTTTTTCACTCGCCTCGTCGTCGCTCGAGTCCCACTCACTGGGTTGGTTTTGGTTTCCCTTTGAACTCATTTCGCGTGCGGAAGATGAACCGGCATGTCCCTCACTGCCGCTCCCGCCCGCGGTGTCTATGTCCCGTAAACGGTTCGCCACGTCGTCCATATCAGGCTCGATTTTATTTCCCTCGTCATCTTCAGCCGGGTCCTCGAAAAGCTCTCGGGGGGGCGATGCCCACGGCGTGTCCGGTTCGTCAATAGTCATCTTCGCGCTTTTGTTTTTTTCGTTGTACATCAAGTTATCTTCGTTCCAAACGATGTTCTTGCGTTTGTTTGGGGAGAGAGCGGGTTTGGGGGGGTGCGTAGTGGTCATCGTAGCAGGCTCTCTCGTGATGCTCTCGTAGTCTTTCGTCGTCACGGACGGAAACACAATCAACACGAGTTTAGGTTTCGCTGGATGCCTCTGGGCCCTATGGTCGCAACGCACGGGAAGATTGGTGTGCGATGCAGGTTGTGTTTTCGTCGTACACGAAACGCGTGCGACGAGACACTCCGTGACGCGCGTGCGGTCTTGTGCTGTGCGTTGTGGTGATGCCCTTGGTGCCTGGAACGCAGATCCGCGTCAGTGGCAGTTTCCAGAAAGTGTCGAAATATCGCTTCGATTTTATTTCCACTTGGAATCGACGAAAAAGCTACGACTCCCCTCTTCGCGTGTGCGAACACACTCGTGGCGCGCAGCACGCAAGGACTGAAAGGGAATGATGTCATCGACGCGATGCTTGCACGGAAGGCAAAAACATCAGTGCAAGGAGTGTAACCCGTGTCCGCATGGCAAGGTGAAACACCACTGCGTGGACTGCAGCCCTTGCCCTCACGGGAAGCTGAAAAACAGGTGCGTGGACTGCAACCCCTGCGCCCACGGCAAGGTGAAAAACTGGTGCCCAGAGTGCACCCCCTGCCCCCACGGCAAGCTGAAAGGCAGCTGCGCGGCGTGCAACGGCTGCTCTTACGGCAAGCGGAAGGGTAGGTGCGCGGTAGGTGCGCGGCGTGCAAAGCGGCACGCGCGGATCCGCCGAGTTCGAAGCGGATCAAGCGCGAGCCGGAGACTTCACCTGAGATCAAGCAAGAGCCCGAGATCAAGCAAGCGCCCGAAATCAAGCAAGGGCCCGAGCCGTTCACCACCCGCGGCTACTTCGGCATCGGCGATTAGAACGAGGTGACGCAAAAAGACAAATCAAAAACGTCAATAATTTCAACGTTACGTACGCTCTCACGCCTCTACGCTCTCCCCCACGCTCTGTATTTCCTCCGCCAGCGCCACCCCCGAGCTCCCCCCCTGTTTAAACACCCGGTCCACGGTGTCGAAAAGGTGCGCCGTGGTGCTGTCCGCTTGCGACGTGAGCAACACGGTGTTTTTCTCCAGCGACCGCAGCGCCACTGCGACCCTGGCGATACCTTCACTGTCTAAATGCTGCAACACCTCATCGAGCACCAACAAATCGCAAGTCACACCGCCACGTGACATGGATAGATCCGCGTGCGCCAGGGCTAACGCTAACGCGCACCGCCTGCGTTCACCCCCACTCAATTGACGCAGCGACCGACCAACCCTACTCCCGTCCCCCAAGTGCGCATGAATGACGCACTCGATTTTTTCAGCCGACGCGCCGGAAGCGAGAGAGTCATTTAAGTCAGTGTCCTCGGCGTCCTCGTCATTCGTATCAGCATCAGCGGTTTTCTTCTTTTTAGGACTAACAGCGCTAGTTCCGCTTATTTTCAGTTCCATCGTTATGGCGCCTCCAGTCAGGGACTCCATATACACACCAGTTCTCTCACTCAACTCTCCGAGCGCGCCCTCAAAAAGGTAACTCTGAATGCCTTTCTGGCCAAACGCGACGTCGCCGCGTTTGAACGTGTTTAATTCCAACTCTGACTGTTCAGCTTCTAGCCGTTTTAAATTCAAATCAGCCGTTTCAGAATCGACCTGCTGTTGTAACGATTCAACCTCCATGGTGTGCGGGTTTTGTTGAGTCATTCTTGAGTCGATTTTTCTGATGTCATTCGCGTCTCTTCTTCGTTCTTCCAACGCCCTTAAAGCCCTTTCCGCACCGGACACTAAAGTTTCCGCGAACCGAACCGCGTCCGCACCGCCGTCGGAATCTAACATAGGTTGGGTGGGTAACGGGTTGTTTACGGCTTGATTTCCATCACCACTAACGGAATTCAGAAAGGTTTCGAGTCGAGTCAACACGGAGGCGACGACGACCGGGTTTACGCGCAAATTCTTAATCGCGTTTAACCGGGATCCGGAATCCCGCGCTGCTTTTGAAACGCGTTCATTTTGTAATCGATTACGTTCACGGAACTGGTTCGCTTTCGATGTATTTTCCTTTATCGCTTGCATGGCCTTCTGAACCTCAAAATCAGCCAAATTTAACTCACCCGCAGACGCGACGTGTACCAGCCGCGTTTCTTCCGCCTTGGCGACTAACTTCTCGAGCGCGTTTTTGTGCGCGTCGGGGTCGATCGGCTGCAAACACGTGACGCACGTACCCATGGATTTTGAAGAGTCGGAAGATGAACCGTCGTGGGATGCATCGGCACACCCGCTGTCCATGTTCCCTGCGCTCCCTATGCCTTTGAAGGCGCCCACCGCGGCGTGCGCAGCGGCTGCGACCGCGCGTGCAGACGCCTCGGCGCTTCGTTTTTCTTGCGCGCCTTTTCTCAACCGCTCGGCGTCACTCTCGAGGGTCGCGCCGCGTTCTATGAAATACTGTTCGCTTTCCATCGGTGCATCACCCGTACCTTGTATAGTCTGCGAGTTGACCGAATTACTCGAATCCTGTTGTTCCCACATTAATCGTTCCGTTTCTTCCGCCTCCGTCAACGCAGCTTGTTCTTCCAGGTCCCACGCGCAATTCACGGAAGTTAACCGGTCGCGAGCCGATACAACTTTTTCAGCAAAAACTTGGCAATCAACTTCCACAGCGGCCACCGCTTGTTTCAACGTATCACTCCTTTGCTTCTCCTGGACGTCCCACTGATCTCTCTGATGTATAGCAGCCCGCAATCGCTCAGTCGCTCGTCCCAAGTAAGCCTCTCGTGCAGATAAATCTGCACTCGACGCCGCAACCTTTTTCCGCGCGTCGCTGACTTTCTTTCGGGAAAAGTCCTTGGCCAGCTCCCAGGTTTCCGCCTCGACTAGCTCACCGAGCGCGTGTTTCAGTGCGTTGTCATTCGCATCGAGTAACGACCCTACGGTGTGCTGCCCGTGAAACGCGACTCGGCCGATAACGTCCGCACCGATGTCACGGTTAATCGCAGCTTGCGTTAAACGCGAATCCACTAAAGTTTTATCTTCGCCGTTTTTGAAGTATTTTAAGGAGACGACTTTCGTGCGCGAAACGGTTCGCTCTATCCAGAATGAATCACCGTTGACCGTTCCCTCCACTTTGACAGACGCTGTTTTAGCCCCGTCACTCACCACGTCCGTTTTCGTTAACGTTTTCGAGCTGCCTTGCTCTATCCGCTGGTCGCTCTTGCCCGTTAACGCCCACATTGCGGACATCACCAACGTGGTCTTGCCGGCGCCGTTGGAGTCGGAACAGCGGTCGTCCGAGTTGTCGCCGACGACTACACAAACGCCGCGGGATTTTAATGGATAATAAGTAGACTCAACGAACGCGCCGAAGCCGGTGACTTCAACGCTGTGTAAACTCACGTGAAGGTTAACCCCCGATCTTTGAGTCATTTGTAGCGAATCCAAACTGGTTCCGTCCGCGTCAGCTTTCTTCGCGACGTTCAAAGCGACTTGCTGTAGAATTTCCTTTCCAAATTTAGATACTTCTTGCGGCAAGTTAGCGGCGGCACAATACGCGTCGTACAAACCGTTCGGCCCCATCTCTTCCGCTTTTGGAATCCGAGGGGGGGAGGCGATTGTTTCGTACGTAATTTCGATTTCAATACCGGAGGCTCTGGCGGCGGTAATAGCGTCTGAAGCCTTCGATGTGTTTTCGTTTTCGGATTTCTTTTTTTCTTTTTCGGAACTGCTCACCCCGACGTCCACGGCGCTTGACAGGGGTAACGTCCACCGGACGAAATCGCCAGCCCGCGCTTCGGGTGGAATGCATCCGTCCTCGCCCGTCACGGAAAAGTGCCGCGGGCCGATATCAAGCGGGATTAAAGAATTGGTGATGGCAGTGTCAGTCACGGCCTTGTTGCCGGTGGAAACGTTTTCTCCTTCACTTTTGAAATTTTCACTTCCAACAACCTCACCGCCCACCCACGCGTTGTCCGCGTCCAACACCACAAGCGCCTTCCTCTGCCCCTGCTCCGCTCTCGATACCTGGTATGGCGACCCTACGTATGTGATCCTCGTACCAGGCACGGTGTGCGGCTTGTGGTAATGGCCGGTGTACGTGGGGATGCTACCGGTTCGATTCGTATCACTTTTATCACTTTTATCACTTTTTCCAGCATCGCTCTCAATCGCGAACACACTCGGCGATATCCCGTCCCGCGCTTGGAAGGATTCGTTCATGCTCGCGCCGATAACGTCCGCGTGGCACATAACCGCGTGTAGAGTGGTTGAGTGCGTATTGGAGGAGGTGGCAGTGCTCATATCACCGCTCATATCACTGGTATTATTGGTCATACTAGTATCAGCGTTCATAGAACCACCAGTATCAATGTTCATAGTAACAAAGCTTTTGGCTTCGCTCACCGCAGTTTTCAACACGCCCGCGTCGCGTCGGTACGGCACCCACAGCGCGTTCCTCCACAGCGTGGGTTTCGTGAATATTCTGACGAACGTTGGGTTTGACGATTCAAAAGGTGTCAACGCGTGCGTCTCACCGCCGCTCGTCACTTGGTCGTGGTTCCCGGGGATCATCACGGTGGGTACTCGCCATTTGGAAATTTCGTTCAACGAGCTGACTAATGGTTCTACTGGGATGGCGCCGCGCGCGTGCCAGAAGTCGCCGAGAAATATAATACCAGCATCCTGCGCGACCGCGTTTTCGTGTACCGTTCTCAACACCTCCATCGCAGTATCGCACGTCTTCCTGTTGACGTGCAAGTCGCTGAACACGATCCATTTCTTTGTCCGGGCGTGTGCATCGCCGAGCGCGTCGTTTGACAAGTTTTCGATGACCGAAAATGATGATCCATCGGACGGCGATGACGGTGATCCGACGACACCCGCAGTGGTACCGACTGGTCCATTACCGGTTGCCACGCCCGCAACCGATCTAACCGTCGGTGCTACCCTTACTGAACCAACTCGTACCCTTGGACTCGGGTGGAAATGACGCGACGACCTTCCGTGATCTGCGCGGAAGGAAACATCGCGACGAGCACCACCGATGGCGCGTGAAACGTTGTACTCGCAAGACGGCGTGGCCTTCGCCGCCATCGTCCCAACTCGCGCGCTCGCGACTCTCCGACCCCAACAGGTAAGGCTCAGAAGCATGCGCGGCCGCGGCGCATCCACGAGCCTCACTGTCGGCGTCGCCGCCGTGTGCGTGCGTCTAGTGATGGCATTCTTTTCGCGCGTTTTCGTCGTTGTTTCGGGTCGGCCAAGAGAGCCGTTATTACCGAGGAAATTATAACTACCACAATTGTCCACAGCCCTCCACCCCGACGGCGCCACACCCGGACGCGTCCTCTGAGGGAGGGCGGTCACGATGGTGGAAGACATTGTTGACCTTTCGGCGGTGGGAGGGTACGCCGCGATCCACGACAGGGAAAGGGCTGGGTTGCGAAGTAGTTCCAATCTTGTCAAACGGCACGTCCGATGGGACGAGGCTTGGTCCGGACGTGTGCCTTCTTCACGAGGGACGGACGACACGTATGAATCACGTTCAGCGGAAAGAAACCGCGGCGGACGAAGTACCTCATCACGACGCACGCGAGCCACTTCCCCGGAGCGACTTCAAAGCGGATGGGTAGGCCCTATGTCGAGGGAACCACCACGGGCAGATGTGAAAAGACGAGCATCGAGTCAGCCGAGGTCGAGAGGAACTTCATCTCATGATGTTTTCAGGCTCAACCCGCGGTCTGTGGCACACCGAAACGACGACGATACCTACCCTCCAACCCCCAGGTCACGTCTCGAAGCCCCGACCGAGTTCAAACGGCCTCACTCGGTGACACACCTGAACGGAGACGTACCCCGAACCTCACACCCGTCGTGGTCCAAATCCAATTCGAATGAGAACCGCAGGAAGAATCAAATGCGCTCGTTGTTAAAAAAGCGTGTCACGGTCCTGTCCAAGGTTTTAAAAAACAACCCAACAGCGTACGACAGCGGAAAACGGCGGATAAGCGTCGTGGAGTGTGAAGTCACTGCCGTCGATGTGTTGAATTCGGAAACAGAAAAAGGAAAAGGGTATGAACAATTAGTCGCGTGTTCAAACCTGGAACGTTTCTATGCCAGCCGCAACTCAATCGCGTCGTTGAAAAATTTCGCCCAGTTCCCGAACCTGCGTCTTCTAAGCGCGGGGGATAACCCGATCGACGACATCGCCCAGGTTGATTTGCTGGCGAGAGGGTGTCCGCTGTTAGAGGTGCTGAGTCTGGAACGTACGCCAGTTTCTACACTTCCTTTTTACCGAGAACACGTCATCGCGCGATTCACGCATTTGAAAACGCTTGATGGGATTAACGTTTCTCCCAACGAACGGGCCGACGCGTCGCAGCTCGTGCGCATGGACGTCGCGTTTCTGGAAAACTTGATGCGATCCGCGTCGATTGTTCAGAAGCTTAAGCGCGCGTATTGTTTAAGTAGAGTGCACGAGGAGTTGCGCCAAGTGGTGTTCACCGCGAGGGGGCCGGTGAGCCCGCAGAGCTTACCGAGTCGCGACGAATGCTCCGCGCCGCTGGACGTCCGCCGGTGGCTCAGACTGTGCGCGCCTGAAAAGTCAATGACCCGAAATGAAGTGACTCAGTTAGCCAAGCAGCTGCGGATAAGGGTTGCATTTGAAGCACCTGAAATCAAGAAACAGTTGCTACAGCAATATGGAGGTGAATGGAAGAGTAACACGACTCGTAACGCAATTCAGCTCGACAGGTCGTTGTGGGAAGGCGCGTATTCCTTGGTTGTGAAAAGGGAACAGGGTGACGCTGCTGCGTTGCTTGCGTATTTAGAGGACCGAAGTGCGGCGTTTACAGAGGCGGTTGATACGAAACTGAATAGCGATCCATTTGCTACTGCTTTGCGGTATGGATTTGAAGCCGCGGCCGCAAGAGAACTGGAAATGCGAAGCGATCGCGAACGCGCGCTGGGCGACATCATCGACGCAGAAGCAGCGGCAACGTTTTGCATCACGGAAGAGTTTGAGAGAGACGAAATGAGCAGTTCGTCTTCTCGTGCAGTGAATAGTGATACGAGAGCAGTGCGACAGGAGCAGTACCAGAAGGATAAGGACACTGTCTCTCGAAAAACCACCAAAGTACAACCACCGCGCGACAACGGATATGATTTTCACGACGACCACTCCAACGACGCCTGGGAGGCGTGGTACCAAAGCGAGCGAAGGGTATCCAGTACGGAAGCGAATACTATAAAGCACGGTCGTCCATCGGATAGCGCTCGTTCCAGTCACAACAACTCCAAAGTGCCTTGGGGGCACGGTCCCGGGGGTAGAGCTGAAGTGGAAAGAGCGATGTTAGCGAAGGAGCGGAGGGTGGGTGATACTTACGCGAGCACGCGAGTCGCAAGGTCGTATAGGGTAAATAGTGGTACGGCCTCGAGGCGTACGCGCTCGGAGTCGCCTACTCGACAAAACGCACGACACCAACCTCAAACGCCGAGCCACTCGCCTCCACGGCGCAGACCAGGCGAGAGGGGTAGGTATGCGGAGAGCAGCAGGTATGTTGATCACGACAAAGACGAGTGGGACGAGGACGAGTATGACGGACGAGCGACGTCGCGCCGCCCGCCAACGTCAATCCCTACAACATCCTTCGGCCCCGTGGACCCTTCCGCGTTAACGCAAGGCGGTGTGTATGACGTGTTAGGCGCAGAGGTCGACGCATTACGCGCCGCGCTTGAGTCCCAAACCAAAGGCGAACAGGAACTTTTAGCCGTGAACGCGGTTCTTTTGAAACGGTGCGAAGAAGCGGAGACGGCGGCGGAGGGTTTCCGGAAAGCGCAGTCGATCGACGCCGCGCGGCACACGGAGCAGTTGCGGGATTCGAGGGCTGAAACTGAAGCCGCGGAGTCGCACGCCAAAGAACTCGCCGCGGCGCTGGACGAAACCGCGGAGAGCGCTGACTCTGCGGACCAAAGGGATTTGAAGAGCCGGCTGGCAAAGGAACAGGCGGAGGCTGAGATGAATTCTTTGCGCGCTGAGCTTTTAAGTTTGCGCGCTGACGCCGAGTCCCTGCGCGAAGCCCTTGCCGAGAAGATTAGGGACGAAGAACGAGTTGCAAATGCTGATGCTTTATCATCAAAAAGTGCGGGCCGCAGAATACTCCGTCATTGGCTCAAAAAGACCAAAGGGAACCAGAAGCTAAGGGTGTGCAGGGCAATACACCTAAGACGTCATTTAGATTTTTCCTTCAACGTCTGGCGAAGTCGAGCTCAAAATCAAATCAAGCTCCGTTCGTTGCGCCGAAAACGTTTGTGTATAGGTGCCGTGGCTGCGTTACGCGCGTGGAGGCTACACCGTCTTGTCAGTGAGGTGTCTACGGTTTTGTGTAAAAGGAGGGTGTTGCGAAGGTGGCAAAGGGAAACGGAACGCCGGGAAAAGATCCGAGCAGTGTTTGCGAGTGATGGGGTGTTTGAAGCGAACGCGGTGGCGCAAGCGGGCGATGCCTTCGCACCAGTTGGATATGTGGATGAGGATTCTTCCCAGACTAATAACTCACCGGAGCCCAGGATATATGCAACACGAGAAGTCGTTGAACGGAACATCGAAGCAGGTCTTTCGAATGCTCAAACCGACAAAAAAGCGGATGTTTTGTTAGCCTGGCGTGAGCACGCGTCCGTGTCGCAAACCAACCGGCGCAAAAAAGTCGCGCTGGACGAATACGCAAACGCGGTGCTTTCCGCTGCGAAGCCGAATGCGACGCGTTTGCGAATCAAGTCGTTGCTGGCCACGAGTATATCCACGTGGCACCTTGCTGTTACACGAGCGCAGCAGGTACGGTTAGAGACCTTGGTGCAGACCTGCGACGCGTTGGGCGGCGCGGCGGAGAGGGCGGCGGAGGAGGCAAACAAAGTCGAGGCGACGAACCGGGAGCTGAGGGAGCGGTTAGACTCGGAGCGCAAGGAAAAAGCCAAGGAGAGTTGGGAAAAGGAAGAGACGACATCTGATACCTCTACGCAACCTAAAGGCGCTCCTGAACCCAAAAACGCGGCCGAGCTGGTCGCGGTCGAGGAATCCAACTTCGAACGAGAAAAGGCCAGGTTGCAGAAGAGTTTGGAAACTGAGCGCAACGCGCGAAAATTAGCCGAGGACGAGGCGAAGATTCTGAAGCGGCGCGTTTCGGGCGAATCGGAGGAGACAAAAAGAGCGGAGCAGGTTGCCGCCGCGGCTGCAGGTGAGGCGGCGGCGTGGCGCAGCGCCGCGGTGAAGAATGAACGCGCGGTGAATAATGTTGTCAACACGTTCGTGGAGTGGTCCTTGGCGCTGGAAGACGAAAGACATGGGTTTGGACGGAACGTGGGGGAAAGCACTGTTAAAAAGTCTTCGAAACTTCGAAAGTCGGCGTTTTCGTTCGACACGCCCGGTTCATCAGCCGTCAATAATCGAACGCCGTCGTCCTCCGACACGCAAAGCAGCAAGGGTTCCAGTGGAGGTCACTCAGAAACACCCTCCAGTGGTTCGTTAATCACGCCCGTGTCCGAGCTCGGGCAGCTGCGCCGCGCGCTTTTGGTGTTCGGCCTCGACAAAGATGGAAAGGAGGTTTCGACCGAAAAAGAAGGGTCTTCCTCTTTGATCAACTCAAAGATTTCCGGGTTACCCCCTCCCGCGCGACATGCGGCGAGCTACTTGCAGACGCACCAGTGCCTTGCGAGAGCTTTGAGAAGGTGCGGCGAGATCGAGAGCGATAAAAGAATGGCCGCTGAGTCGAACCACCAAGGCGCAAAGGAAGCGGCGGATGCGGCGAGAGAAAGAGTCGGGAAAGAAACGTCGGCCGCCACGGATGCTGCCGCCGCCGCTATTGAAGCCGAAGCCGCGGCGACCATTTTACAGAGCGCTATGCGCGGCCACTTGGTGCGAAAGAAAAGCTTGAAAAAGTCTAAAGTATGCAAGGAAAAGGACCGAAGAAAAGACACCACAACTCTTGATGACGCGTTTGACAAAGTAAAGTCTGGTGAATCGGAAGCGTCGGGGGAGAACATCTTTGCGGAAAAAGGGAGTACTTCAAAACCAAAAAGCGTCGCGTCGAATAAGGTGCGAAATAAAAGCGAAATGACGTCACCGGGCGTTGAACAGTCACAGACAGTCAGTCCAGAGATTTATTCGCACCGCAGGCCTGCGTACGACGAGACGACGCAGACGCCTCCCGCGCTGGAAGACAGAGAGACGCAGACGCCGACTAAAAAGAAAATAAAAGGAAAAAGCGCGTCGCCTTCGCCGTCGATGAAAAACCCGTTTAGCAGCGCGAAGCGGATGTTGCGGGAAGGCAGGGTGGTGATCACGCCCACCCCAACGAAAAGCATCAGGAGTTTATCAGCCAGTGCTTCTCCAAGCAACCCTCCGTGGAGGCCGCCCTCCACGAGCGTGTATGACTCGCCGCTCTCGCCGCCCATGTCCCCGAGAAGAGGGTAGATTGGATAGGTAGAATAGTATTTAATCGAGAAGATACATTTTTTACTTTTAACGTGCGTACGATTACATTCACATAACCTCCCCGTACTCACTTCTCCCTTCTGATTATGAAAAAAAAAAAATTACGCGCTCTTCAGACCCCCCGCTTCTCTGATCTTCATCGCCTTTCTGTCCAAAACGGCTTCGGTGCCGCAAACCTGGCACTTGTGCGTGTACGTGTCGACTGGTTCGGAACCGCCGAAGAACTGCTTGATTTCGTTTTCGCAACAAGGGCACTGTCCGACCAGAATCTCTGCGTTCTGCAGGTTGGTGTAGTCCACGATCTTCGCGGTGATGGCGAGGCCGAAGGTGGCGGCGAACCCGAGGCCGAAGGCGGGGGGGAGGTCGAACGAGAAGAGGGAGGCGGCGAGGTACGGGACTAATCCGATGACCGTGGGCACCGCCGCGAGCGCGGCGTACATCTTGAACACGGTGCCTCCGTCGTTCTCCAGCGCGTCGCTTGTTTTGGAAAGCGTGCACGTCGCACCCTTCATCGCCACTTCGATATCCAGCTTGGCCATCTCATCCTTCAAGCGCTCGTACTGCTCCGGTTCGAGCATTTGCTGGCCTTTGGTGTACAGCAGAAGCGCGGTGACGTCGTCGCGCTTCCCGGCAGCTTTGACTTTTCTTTTTAAGTCCTCGTACTCCTCATCGGTGACGATCGGTTCGCCTCGCGCGTAAGAGATTGCGGCGCTGACGAACGAAACTTCGTACCGTCGCAACGTGGGGAACCCACTGCCTTGCCAGTTCAGCTCCTCACGGATGCGGTCGTAGTCCTCGTCGGAAAGCGTGAAGCTTCCGCCGTTGTAGTAGTTCCACAGCGAGTCAACGTACATCATCTCGAGGTCGGCTAGCGAGCACGACGAGGGGTCGTCGATGGAACACGAGGCGGAGATGGAGGCATTAGGGGAGGCCTCGGGCTCAGCGCGCGTCACGAGGGAAGCGGAGCGCTTTTGGACAGCGGGCCTCACGGTCTTCTTGGCGACCGAAGAGGGCTTCGCCGACGCGAGGGCGAGGGCCCTGTGATGGACAAAATTTGAAGAAAAAGGTCAGGGACAGTTGGTTGGCAAACTATAGGCGGCTGCTGAAAAGATGTCTGGAGGGCGCTGTGTGCTCCGATCGCGCGACCCTCTGTGCGTTTGTGCGATGCGAAGCTTAGAGTTAGCAACCCTAAACCCTAAGCCCCAAACAAGTGTCCATCGTGCGGTTCTGGAAGCCACACTCAATCGCCCTACACCCCGCTGTCCCTTGATCGTGGTGTGACCGCGTCGCTTCGAGAACACACGGCCATCGCTCGAGTCGGCGTGTGTGTGACACACGACTCGGTCCACTCGGTCCGCGCGTAAGGTACACCGAACATGGCCGAGTGGGTCGGTCCGCGACGCGTGCGTGCATCACGGCGGACACGCGCGTTGGGATCGAGGGCATACTGCCGCGTGTACGCCACGAAGACGTCATAGGCCTATCCTGCGTATGTCACGCTGGGCCGACATCATCGAGAAAAAAAGATCGCACGCGCTACGGAGTGGCACCGATCGTTGGTAAGAACTTACCTGGACAGGGTCATGGAGGCGGCCATTACGTAGGGCGCGTTCTCGTTCGGGACACGGAGGTACCCACAGGTCGTCACCGCACGGAGCGAAGTGAGGAGGGTTGGGGAGGGCGTGGGGAGAAGACGAATTTGCCCGTTAAACGAGTTGTATGTGGCAGAAAAAACTCCGAGTTATCCACTTGGACACACATTTTCGTCAAATCCACGGTCTAATCACGGTTCACACAGTCATTGTTCGTCTCAGTCATTTAACTCAAGAAATATAAATAGACCGTCGGTCTATTCACGAAATGCCTGGTTTCGCTTCTCCAACAAAAAGCCGTGTGTTAGAATCTCGTTCTCACTTCGCCTTGCGGAGTCGTCTGGTCCCTGGGCATGGACTTCAACTCCTTGTGGACGCGCGCGTCCGCGGCCGCCACGGAGGTGGCGACCGCAGCGCAGGAGCAAGCGCAACGGGCCGCTGCTGCGGCGCAGGAACAAGCCGAGGCGTTCAAGAGTTCGGAGACTTTCGCGAGTTTGCAATCCGCTCTTTCGGACATCGCTGCGAACACCATAAGTGTCGCGGAGCAGAGCGAGCGGAATTTCCAACACATGGTTGGAAGTGAACACGAAAAGGAACGCGCGCGACAGTTGGCGGACTCCTCGCCGAAAGCGTTCGGCGTGGATGACGAGCTGCAGGAGTTCCTGAAGGGCGTGACGCTGGAAACGTTCGTCGCGTTTCCCGTCGTTGGGGAGGAGGAGGATGGAGATTATGAAACCAATGGAGACGAAGACGACGGGTCAAACCCCCAGCCCTCCTCCTCCGTGACGATGTCTCCTTGGCGGGAAACACACGCGCGTCTTGTGCTGGCCCGGATTCCCGAAGTTCAAGGTTTGTACGATACCCTAGTGCCGGGCGGCGTGATGGACGACCCGGAGGGACATTCACGATTTTGGAGCGTTTACTTTTCCCTGTGCGCGCCGAGGCTGGCGAAGGTGGAAGCGGCGGCGGCGGCGGCGGTTGCCTGGTCCAGGGCGCGACGTTTAGCAGCCAGGGAAGCAGCGACGCGGGAAGCAGAGGAGGCTGCGCTAGCGAACGAAACAACCGAGGAAGCAGTGCCTGTCAGCGAAAGTCCCGCGGACGCCGCGCGGGCCCTCGCGGCGGAGTTGGGGGGGGGCGTCTCCGACGACGAGACGGAAGATAAACGCGACGCGACGGGAGAGTACGTGATGACGTGTGATGAGGACGACGCGAGTGGAGTTGATTCACGTGGTGCGAAGGGCCGCCCGACGGGAGAAAAGGATGTTACCACGGAAGAAACACCCGGAGGCGACCTCGAATCCTACCTCAACGACTTGCTCGGCAGGTCAAGCAGCGACGAGGATGATGGAGAGACTGATGACATCGAAGAACCCGTGATTGTCACGAGCGAGGATGTGAATGAAAAATAGAACCATAGGAGTAGCTAGTAGGGCTGCCATGATACGGAGTGCCTCATATCACGGCGCAACGCGCAATTGAGTTATATTCGCCTCTGTATCAAAACCTTCCCTCAATCTATTGCGGCGCGCGGTACGGCGCGTTTGGATCCCCCGGGTTCCCCATCGCGGGATACCCCATCTGTTGCTGTCCTTGACCTTGCGGCATGCCCTGCGTCGGGGCCATGAAGTACATCCCCGGCCCGTACGGCACGCCTCCTTGTGTGGCGGCGACGGCATTGGCGTCCCCCGCTGCGCCGCCCATCGCGCCTCCCAACGCGCCGCCCGGCCGCGGGACGTTCATCCCCTCCTCCTTGAAGTCGTCTCTAGGGACGATGTCGACCAGGAAATCAAAAATGTCCGTTTTAGTGATTGCAGCCGCGATGTCGTTGCGTTGGAGGGTACGGCGCTTGTTCTCCTCGCTGTGGATCCACGACCGAAGCGTCAACTCCAGGATGAACATCTCGCACGCCTTGGCAAAAAGAACAGGCGCTTCGCTGCTGATCATCCGCACATCTTCATCGCTCTTCATGATCTTTTTAATCCGCGCCAGCGGCAGCTGGTGGTTTTTGAAGTCGCTCCCGCTCTCGATCTCCCTCATCTGTTGCTGCCAGAACACTCGGAGCTGCGTTTGGTGCTGCTGCGCTAAGTGGTGGCTCTGCATGTGGTACGCCGCGAGCTGCTGCTGCTGCAAATGCTGGCGCATGAACTGCTGCTGGTGCTGCGCCTGCGCTGACGGGTCCATGCCGGCCATGGGCATTTGGCCGGGCTGCCCCGCGGGCATCCCATAAGCCTGCTGGTACTGGAAGCCCTGGGGGGGCTGGCTCTGTTGTTGACCCTGACCCGCACCCGCGCCACTGTTGTTGCCGTGAGGTTGCTGCATATTGTATTTGGCAATTTAATTTACCTCGCCTTTGTTCGACTCTTTCGCGCCTTTATCCTCTTCTCGACCTACGAAGCGGAGGGGTGGGGTACGTGGAAGGGAGGGGGGCTGGGTGAGATGTTTTGTTTAGATTTGCGATTAAAAAGGCTCATATGGGCGGAATGCGCAGCGGTGGGGGTCTCCGTCCTCTACGCGCCACCCAACCCGCGAGCGTTAGCTCGTTGTTGGTATTCTGAACAAGGTGAGTAGGATGCGCGGAGGCTGTGAGGGGTGCGAGGTCCCGTCCACACCTGGCAAGCAGGGCGATATCCGACCTGGACGAGTGATACCCGTGACGACTGCTTCGCGATGGCGTTGCAGCCTGGCGCGAACCCCACAGTCTCGTTAGGACGCAACCTGCCACGCGGCAATCCAGGTGGCCCCTTTTGCCAAAGTCTGCACCGCGATTCTAAATTGTTTCCGGCGAACAACGTCCGAAAAACGAGCTGGTGTGGCTATTCGACGCACCTTTTGTCCGTGCTTGATGCGGAATATATGCGAGTATCGCTCCCGGGACTCCTCACGCCGCGCGCCTCGGATGTAGGTCCGGCGCGAGAGTAGTGAGGGCGGGAGGGAGGAGGGCTCTTTACGTGAAATTTCACAGTTCCAAAACCTACTCTGATTCGCGATTGGCCAAAATCGTCTTGGCCAATCCCAGTCGATTTCGAGCTCGTTTGACTGAGAAAATAACTTTGCATTAGACCCAAGATCTCCCATTTTTTCGCCTCGAGTGCATCAGAGAGAACTTTCACAGAGCACTTTTTTCCTCCTCACTCTCACGCGCTTCCTCCTCCCCGCGGGGAGGAGCTAGGGCGATGCGCGGCGGTTGGAGGCGTCGGCGCGTCGTGGGTGTCGTGGTGGCCTTTATCTTGGTTGCGATGCTCGTGGCGGGGTTGGTGGCGCACGGGGGATGGCCCGGACGGCGAGACGAAACGAGGCGAAAAAATAAAAAAAGGCCGCCTCGAAGGGTGGGTCCTTTCAGTGAAAGGGTTGGAGACGGGAAGGGGTGGGTCGATGTCGACACCAAGGGTGATGAAGACCCAGGGGAAGAGGTGAACACACAACTGGACGCTGTTGACTCGCGGACGGTGGAGGAGATCCGAGTTGACAGCGGGGGCGAAGCGGAGACAACGGGAGAGACAGAGACGGTGGAGCGAGAGAGAGGCGAACTCGGAGGTGACCAGACTTTTCCTGGTGATGCTTTTAATGAGAAAATAAAAAGTGATACAGATGCGTTCGCGCAGGGGGGTGAGGCGAGCGCAGGGACAGCTGAGTCGGTAGAATTAGAGTGGTGGGAGCCACGCACGCGTAAAGAGCGCGCACTATGGCATGAACAAACTGAAACAAGGAATCACCGGCGGAGGCTGATAGACCCGGGAGGCGACGGCGAAGCTCAAAACGAAATTACAAACCCGTCCGGCGCTTCGTGCGTCGCGGCGTGCGGTTTATGCCGTGCGTCGTGCTGCTGCGACTCTGACTGCCGAGCCGTGGGGGATTGCTGCTTCGACTTCGAGGAGCAGAACGTGTGCGTGGAGCAGAAACATACGGGGGCTCCGGGGGTTGGGGGAACGACGGGGGTGCTGCCGCCGTCGAGCATTACGTTTCCGCCGACAGCGTCAGTTCCGCCTGACAAAACGGTTTCGCCGCCCTCAACTCCTGCGACGCCGGCGCTTCCAGAGGCTACGTTGACGTGGCCACCATTCAGTCCAGTGTTTATGCCTCCCCCTGTAGAATACGGAAAACCCGTAAACCCGCCTCCGCCCCCACCCCCGCCGCCGCCGTCGCCTCCGTCGCCGCCGTACACAGAACCAGAAACAGGAACAGGAACAGGAACCGAATCAGTTCTGCTGCCTCCGCCTTCTGGTTTCTTCCCCGGCACAGGGACACTGGGATCGACGGTTTCCTCCCAGGGTATATCTAGCATTGACCCTAGAGGCACGTGGCACAGCGACGTCCGCCCCCCCGTCCCGATGTTCCCTTCGCTACCGCCCGCACCGTTCCCGCCGCTGCCTGGGTTCCCTCCAGTGCCGCTCGGCATGTACGCCAAGCTCCAAGCCGTGCCGCGGTGCGAGCCGTTCTGCAACACCAGAGCGCCGCCTCCGAGCCTGCCCAAAGGCGACAGGCACTGGCCCAAAGCTGTCGCGTACGCGGCGGAAAAACAGTGGCAGCAGATAAAGGATTTGGCGCAGATCCAGATCGGCGGGAGTCTGGATCCGAAAGTGTACGGGGGAAGTGTTTTTGCGAACAGCAAAAGCGTTAAAGCGTTTGGCGACGGAAATTCTGGAAACGATTCTAATGACGTCGATACTAACTTCTTCTTCACCGAAAACTTGGAACTGAAGAAGCACATGCGACGAGTGCGTTCGCTGGACGAAGGGTAGGCAGGGTAGGGAGAGTGTTCGTACAGCAAATAAGAAACACGTAGCGCGGTTATCGATCTTTGCTCTTGACATTTCACGTTTTCGCTCGCGTGTCGCGCGAAACTTTTTTTTTGACTACCAGTTACTCATCCTCCAGCGCCCTCGATGCAACGTCCACGCCGGGCATGCCTTGGGATGAGACATTGTACCCTGCACCCCCGGTACCCTGCATCCCGTGCACCATAGCCTGCGGCCGTGGACCTGGAGGCAGGGGCGGGGGCACGCCCCCCCCCCCGCTCCACAGCCTGCCGCCGAAGCCCAGCCCGACGCTCGCGCCGTGCACCAGGACGCTTGGCGGCGCGAAGCCGTGATTGGCGGAGTGATTTGTAGCGATTGGTGCTACCTGCCCCCCTCCCCGGTCCACGAGCGCGTCCAGCGCCGCGATGGCGGATTCGTACGCGAACGCGTTGTTAGCCGCGGCGGCTTGGTGGTGGTGCGCCGCCGCGGCCATGGACGCGGCCGCGTCCGCTAAAGGACCCGCACCGGCGGGTTGGTTGGACGGGTCGGCAACTAGCCTGGCTCTTGCAATGAGGGCGTCAGAACTCGCGGAGTGCTGGATATCTGCGATGGGGCCGGCCCACGCCAGGCCGCCTAACGCCCCAGCGCCCCAACCCCCCGCATTACCTGTCGCCGCGGCGGGTTCAATCGGGCGAAGCATACCAACGCGCGCGTTACCCACTGCTCCACCGCCTACCGACCCTACCAACCCCCCTATGGGAACGCCTCCCACGGCTTCCTTCGCCGCGCGCCGCTCCTCCGCTTCCCGGACTCTCCTGCCGCCTCGCTTTTTGCGCTCCTTCTGCTGCTGGTCACCCTCACCACCGTCCTCGTCGCCGAAGTCGTCGTACTCCTCGATGTGGAACCTTGAGCGTTGAGCACCAGGAGGAGGACCAGGAGGAGGGGGGGGGTGCGAAACGAGCGCACTGCCGGCAAGCTCCCGGGCGTTGCGTTGCCACCCTGCCGCCGAGTGTTCCCCGATGGGAACGGCGTTGTTCCCTGGTCCTGCACCTGGAGCACCGGGAGCACCTTTTTGGCAATTATCTCCCTTCCCTGCATCTACAATTTCCCGTCGCCGCCGCTCCGCTTCCTGCTCCGCCATGACCCTTTCCAGCTCCAGCTGGAACGCGTCGCGAGCTTCGTCGCGCTCGTCCTCCATGGGCGGCGGCGGCGGTCGTTGGCGTCCCCCGGGAGGCGCCCCAGGCGGAAGCGGCGGCGCCCCACGGCCGAGGGACATGTGCGCGAAATCTCGGCTCACGTCGTGACCGCCGTCCATGTTATTTTGACCGTGGAGAGTGTCACGCCTCGCGTCGAAGCCGAACCCCGACCCGCCGCGCAGAGGCGTCGTACCGCGGGAACCTGAAAAGTCGTCATTTTTGTAACCAGACCGAGCGTCGGCGCGCCCGTGTGACCCCCCCCAGCGACCATTTCTGTCGTTATCATGTCTCCCATTTCCGTAATTCGAAGCTTGAGAGTACCTGTCAGGTTCGTAGAACCCCCCGCCCCCGCCCCCGGGGCCGGTGACAGGTCGTGAAGCGTTATTACCCGCGAACCCCCCTGGGCCTGCGAACCGTGAATCCACACGGCCCGAGTCTACAGAATTCTGTCGCGACTCTAACACGTTGGCATCCCCCTCATTTCTCGCCGCCTGGAAAATCTCAGGCAGGGAGTTGTCACGTTGAGGAGTGTTGGGCGCCGCATTTCCGGAATCATGTCCCCCTCCGCGCGCGTTTGAGGAAAACGCAAGCTCCCGCGCCTCCGCCTCGGCGAACGGGTCCTCCTCATCCTCGTAGTTGCGTCCCCGGTGATCTCTGCGGTCACCACCCCAGGTTCCGCGTTCGCGGCCCCAGCCATCGGCGTCTCGTTTCTCTCGGTAATCCTGGGAATCACCGTAGAATCGGGTTTGGGTGCCGTTACGCGAAGTGGTAGTTCCTCTGTGTCGATCAAAGCGCTTATCATCGCCCCTGCGCTCGTCGTCGTCGAACCGTTTGCTGATAGGGTCGTGCCGCCTAGCGTATAGATCCGCGTCCGCCTCGTTATCAACGCTGTTTGCCCCTACACCAAGCGCGGGGTACTCACGGCGATTAACAGGTTCAGCGGCACTTCTGTTATTCGACGCGAGGAAAGAATGCGAGGAAGGTGCTCCGTTTGTTTCGGTATTCGAAGCCCACCGCGCGCCGGCGATTATCGATTCCTCGCTTATCGATTTTTCGGATTGATTTTGATTGTCGTTACTTTCGTTCCACCCGCCGGGTTGCGAGGGCGGGACGAGCTGCGCGTTAGGGTCGTTTCCAGCGTGTTCCTGTGGATGTGAGGGTGGGTAGTGAAGGGTGTTAGGGTTTAGGGTTTAGTGTAGGGTACATAGTCTCGTCCCGCGGTGACACTTTTAATGCACATTATTATAATCAGAAAGTGTCGGTCCGACAAGCCATCAATCAATGCGAAAATGCATTTGTCCTCGCTTGCGTTACCCGTACCTTCTTTATGCTTGGCAAGTTGACCGGTTTCGGCACCGAGAGCTTCATCGCGGTGGCCATGGTTCTGCCTTTGGTCTGTGGTTTGATTGCAAGAATCGAAGGAGGGTGGTCAGTGGCAAGTACGGGTGAAACCTATCGGAACCGTTATCGCGGGATCGAGTCGGCGGAGTTTCGGGATGGTCATCGACGCTTCCGTCGTCCCGGGGACGCGTGTTTGCTCCCTCGTCGACTCTCATTTCCTCGCCTAAAAACGTACCTTGTCTCGTGCGATGTATTCCCCACCTCCCCGGGCGCCCCCTCTGCCCATAGGGCGGTCCCGGTCCCGGTCCCCGCGGCCGCCGCGGCCACCGCGACCGAACATGATAGATGTCGGGAGCGCCCGCGAGGCGAGACTTTACGTCAAACCTCCCACACGAAACGCTCGTATCACGCCTGGCGACCCTTCCCGGCCGGAATTTCAACTCGGAATACTTGCTACCCTCCCGGTGGCTAAAGTCGCCAACTCGCCTCACTCGGGCGGACGTCGCCCGAGACCCGCTGCGCACTATGCCGGAGTGTGGAGATTCCAAAAGAGAAGAGAGTGGAAAATTTATGTTTTGTCGCCGAGTATTTTTTGAGAGGTGCCCGAAATCTGACCAGGACCCTTCCTTGGTTGTGGTCGTCCGATCCCGCCACTTGTGGAGGCGCGGGCGAGACGGTGGGTCTGCATTTGGCGCGAGGTAGGTGGGATGTCGGGTTGGGGGTACGGCGACGACGGCGACGTGGAGGCTACCCCAGATGCGTGGGGCACAGCTCCTTCCTCGCGACGTGTTTCAAATATCGCGAAGGATTCGTTGTTCTCGCCTGATGAGGAGTCCCCGAACGAGTGGGCGGGCGCGGGGGCGGGAGGCCGGTGGGGCGGCGAACACGGTAAGACTCACGAAACAGATGATGAAGGTGCAGGGGCCTGGGGGGCACAAGAAAACGCAGAAGATGGGGATACGCGGGGGGGTGACTGGGGTAGATCTGGTGTGGACGACGAAACCATGAGCTTCGACGGCGGCGAGGCGCGGCAACCAAACGACAACCGAGGCTGGGGTATCCCCTCTGATGACGACCAGCCTTCCACATCCGCTGTTGGGTGGGGTGACAGTGGAGATTTAGAGGAGGAGGAGGATATGTCAAATCCCAGCAGTTTGGAGAAGAACAAGGAGAACGTGGTGTCACCAGTGATGCACAACGTCGCATCGCCGCCTCTTTCGCCGTCCCCCATGCCTCTGCCAATACCCGCGAAACGCAAGCACGGGTGGAAGTCGAACTGGGCGGTGGAGGGCTTGGCACGGTCGAAGCAAAACGGAAGGTTATCAGCCTCATCGATTGGACACACTTCCACTGAAGAAAAGAAAGGTATCACACGGAAGAAAAGATCGCCGTCGCCAGAAATCGCGTCGATCGACGACGAGGGCGAAATTCCAACCTCCGAGCCGAAGACAATTCCGCGAAACGCGAGTAATCCGAGCCGAGTTGTTCCCGAACCAGCAATCCACACTACCGACAACTTAATCGCCTCCTGGGGCAGTGATTACGACTCAGAGGATGAGCTGCTAGCGGAGTATGGGCTGACGCAGGCTGGGGAAACGAACAAAACGCCAAACAGGCAAACAGGCGAGTACAGGGAAACAGTCTCGCCTGAAGCGGCGCGACAAAGAGCGGCGTCGTTGAAAGCGGCGGTCGCGGCGAAAAAACCGTTTGAAATCGGCGTGCCTCCCGGCGCGACCGTAGACTCGGACAGCGACGACTTTGGCATCGCGGTGACTACCAGGGGGAGAGGGTCGAAGAAAAAGGCAACACCTAAGCCTAAGCCCAAGCCTGCCGCGAAAGAAAAGCCTTCCGCGAAGAAAACAGTAAAATCGAAAAAACCGGACGTTCCCAAGACTAAAACCAAAACTCCGACTCGCGTTTCCCCCGAAGTGCACTTGCTGGACGATGAGTTTTCCGACGACGTCGTCGGGGACAGCGAGCTCGAGGGTGATGACCTGGACGACGGGTTCGTGATGGAACCGGAGGGTAATACTAATAGGTATCAGAACCGCGGGACAGGCGACTGCAGGAGTCCGTCGCCTGACATAGAAGTAGAGCGAGAGAACAACAACACAAACGTGGGCCTGGGCGGACCTATGTCTCGGCTGCCTCGGAAAGCGTCACCTCCCCCCACCGCTGCGTGGCGCCAAATGCTGCCGCACTTCACCCCCGCGTCTTCCCTGAAAAAGGGCGAGTACATGAATGGCGAGAAGGTGTTCATCGACTACCACGGGCAGTTCGAGGGGG
>MDSY01133715.1_pt1 | contig 24725 bp, 36 predicted proteins | sample 811131 | NCBI WGS metagenome assembly MDSY01 (sample SAMN05326643, study PRJNA326480) | marine metagenome | isolation source: seawater | place: Atlantic Ocean: South West | collected 2010
AGCAGCAGAAATAGCGTTATGATTGAATTGTGACATGATGTAAGAGTTTGACTCTTTACTAAAATAGGGTGATGAATAGCTCATTCAAAACAAAATCACTTTCAATTTTTTTTTTCCATCACTCATTTATGGATTAACTAATTGAATAAGGTAAAAGATATAGTTAATAGGTTTAAATGAATTTAAAAAACGAGTAATAATAATTATAATGAATAATAAGAATAGTATAATACCCTGGGTAGAAAAGTATCGTCCAACAAATTTTGATGATATAGTATTAGACGCAACAAATAAGCATATTTTAAAAAATATAATATCAAAAAACTATTTTCCAAATTTGTTATTTTACGGTCCACCGGGAACTGGAAAAACAACAACCATAATTAATTTAATAAATATGTATCAAGAAACATACGGTCAAAAAAAGAAAGAATTAGTAATTCATTTAAATGCTTCAGATGATCGAGGGATAGACATAATAAGAAATCAAATAAATCAATTTGTAAAATCGAAAGGTCTTTTTACAAATGGAGTAAAATTTATAATATTAGATGAGGTAGATTATATGACAAAAAACGCTCAATACGCGCTAAAGCAGCTTCTTCAAATGTATATAAAAGATGTAAGATTTTGTTTAATATGTAACTATATTAGCAAGATAGATTATTCATTACAAAACGAGTTTACAAGATTAAGATTTGATAAATTACCGGACAAAAAGATTTTATCATTTATAGACAAGGTAAATAAAAACGAAAGCTTAAATTTAAATAAAACAGTGTTAATAAATATTCAAAATCATTTTAAGTCTGATATAAGAGCAATGATTAATTATATGCAAACGAATCAAGATAATTTAAACAATAACTATATTATAAGTAAAAAAAACTTTGATGTATTGTATGATATCATAAAAAAAAAAATTCAAATGATATAAGTAAATATATAAATAACCTATCTTGTGATTATAATTTGGATAAAAAAAGTATAATCAAGATGTTTTTTAATTATTTAATAAAATATCATATTGATTTAATATCAAGAGATGCTTTATTATTTATGGAAAATTTATTACATAGTAATGTAAATGAAACAGATCTAGTTGTTAATTATTTTATACTAAAGATAGGATTATTATTAGAATAATTTTTTGGATTTTCACTATAGTATTTTTGCATACGTATGGTTATATTATCAATAAATTTATCAGGAGGAGACGAGTTAGTGGGGTCAAATACAGGAGAACCAAGAGAATATTGTGTATCATTCTCGTCAAGTTCTTTTTTATCATCCTTAATAGGAATTACTTTTGCTGCCATAAGTTCGGCACGTAGCATTTTTTATATTAATTAAGAAAATAATTGAAGTAGATTTAAAGAGAATTAAATATTAATAATATGGATATAGAAGAAGAATGGATGAATTTTTGCAATAATAATGAGCCTGAAAATATAAAAATAACTGATACAAATACTGTATTAAACCAGGAAATTCCTAAATCATCTGATATTTATATATCTACAAAAACAAAAATAGTATATTTATCAGATGCAATAGACTTAAAGGAAAATTTTTGGAAAATTTCATTGGTAGATTATTCAAATCCGTGTGAAGGAGTTATAAAAAAACAAATGAAATATAATTTTGAAAACTTAGAAGAAGTAGAAAAGGTAGAGGAATTATTAAAAAAAGAAAAAATCGTAGAACAACACGTAATATCAAAAAATAAACCATCTTCTCAATTCAAAGATGTAAGAAAAATAAGTATAGGAATTTGTAGAAAAGATATAATGTCTCATAGAAGTAAAAAAAAAAGTGCGTTTTATAATTGCTTTGTTTTGATAATAAGATTAAAAATAAATAACATATTTAAAGAAGCTCATGTAAAAATATTTAATACAGGTAAATTAGAAATTCCCGGTATTCAAACCGACGAATTTATGGATGAGATATTAAAAAAGCTCCTAGATATATTTAAAAACAATTGTAATCTAGTATTAAATATTAATAAAGATACGTGTGAAACAGTGTTAATTAATTCCAATTTTACTTGTGGATATTATGTAAACAGAGAAAAATTACATGATATATTAAAATACAAATATAAGATTCATACATCATATGACCCGTGTTCGTATCCAGGAATAATGAGTAAGTTTTGGTACAATAATGATAGTCTATCACAGACAGGTATAAAAGAATCTAATAATTCTCAACAAGTATCATTTATGATATTCAGAACAGGAAGCGTGTTAATTGTTGGAAAATGTAATGAATCTATATTATTAATAATTTATGAATATTTAAAGGAGTTATTTATAAGTGAATATTCACATATAAATCAAACATCAGAATATGATATAAAAAATAACAATAAAATAAAAAAGAAACGTAAAAAAATATTAAAAATAACAGTATCAAATTAATAATTCATTTACAATAACAGAATTATTCTTATTCATAACATTGGTTAAATCGTATAAATTAATTTTATTAATAATATTTTTATTAAATGATGTTTTCTTTAATAATTTTTTCAAAAAGGTTTTTATAATTAACGTGTAATATTCGTATGTTATATCTGAAATAGATAGTTTGTTAATAAATGCATACAATATATTTATTTTTTGTTCTTCAATAGAATTTACACTACTAGGAAAGGGTTTTAACAATAAAAATATTTCATCTATATTATTTTTAATATTAATGTTATTAATATCAGTAGTTTCTATTAATTTATCTATAATAGAATTAAAACAACAAATATATTTTTCAATAAATGAAAGAATAATTTTTTCTTTATTGGTAGGAGTTTTAAATTTTTTTTTATGTTCATCGTTAATATCAAAAATAGTTTTTTTATATACAAAAAGAACAGCATCCTTAGAACTTAATTGAAGAAATCCGCTACTATCATTTCCTATTTGTCCTATAAATTCTATATAATAAAGAAAGGATTGTTGGCAATGTGCGTAGGCTATTTCTACATTTTTTAAATATAATAACAACATATTAAATACACTACCAATGGTTTGTAATCCTCTAAGAAAAACATAATTATAATAATTATCATAGGAACTTTTATTAATAGTTTTATCAAAATGACTAAAATATTCTTTTATTAAATTTCCATATTTAGTATATACATCTAATAAATCACAATTTAAATGTTTATTATAAAAATCCAAATTTGAGATAGAATCTTGCATAATATACTATTATATTATATAATGCTTTTAAATTAATAAGTATTTAAAGAAATAAAAAAAAACTGTTATATAATGAGTGAAGTTGAAAAGACTACATCTTCAAATTATAGATTACCTGGTAATTTAACACTTCAGCACGCTTCAAAGCTTGGTGTTACGGAAGACAAACCAATTATGTTAGATTATTGGACTGCATCTTTAGAAAAACAAATTATTATTGGAGTTAAGGACGATGGAGAAAAATTGCTTGTAAAGAGTGAGGACGAGTACACTAGTCCTATTAGTAAGATTTTTAAAGTAGAGAGCGAATATCTTGTAATGACAGAGAATTCTATATATCTTGTAGATGTTGGATGCCCTACTAAAAGAATTTCGTAAATAATTAATATAATATTTATTAGTTATTTATGTTATTATCCTAAAGAACTTATACCCAAAAATAAAAATATTAAAACCCATACTATAATAACAAATGTACTCGGTTTAAACAATAATTTAGGTAAAGATATGATACTTAAAACAAGCAAATTAATTGTTGATAGTCCAAATAAAATAAAAACTGATCCAAAAATTGCGATAAAAAGTAATAATAAATCTATCATTCTATATAAATATTATTATATTATAATGTCCTTGTGGCGCAATGGATAGCGCGTCTGACTTCTAATCAGAAGGTTCAGGGTTCGAGTCCCTGCTAGGACTTAAAGGATTTCATTTAATTTATTAATAATAGATTCATCTAATTTTTCAGGAAATACAACATTAAACTCAATAATTAAGGACCCGTGTGTTTCATCGCGAATCATTCCTAATTCGGGAATAATTTTACGCTGATCGTTACTAACTATACTTCCCTTATTGTTGTTAATATTATACACTTTTCCGTTTATGTGGGATAACTCAAATGAAAATCCACATAAACATTCTTTTAAAGTAAGATTTTTTTTATATATTAAATCCATTCCATCCCTGATAAAAGTGGAAGAATTTTTAATATGAATAGATACTTTCACATCTCCTTTTAAATCTTCATGAGCGATTACATTTCCTTTATCTTTTATAATAAAAATTTCATTTTCATCAACACCTTTAGGAATTTCTATATATACTGTTTCTTGCTCGGTTACTTTTGACGAATGACTATATTTAACCCATCTCTCTATTTTAATAGGAAATTTACATCCATTGTATGCATCTTCTATGCTTATTTCTAATGTTTTTAAAAGAGGTGATGGTTTAGTGGTTCTATTAAAAGGGAATGGTGGGAATGATTGATTTCCTCCCATGTTTGTAAATATTTTACTATGACCTGATCCATGAAATTCCATTCCTCCTCCTAAACCACCACCAAACATCATATTTATTATATCATCTGGATTAATATCAACATGTTGGACATTCATAAAAGGATTTGACCTACTTAAATCATACATCCGCCTTTGTTCTTTATCTCCTAAAACTTCATATGCTGCATTTATATCTTTAAATTTAGCCTCTGCATCAGGATCCCCACGATTTCTATCTGGATGATATTTCATCGACAGTTTTCTATACGCTTTTTTTATTGCATCACTATCAGCTGATTTATTTACATCTAAGGTAGAATAATAATCAACGCCTGACATTCTAATAATTTATATAAACAAAAACTTAAATACTTATTAACTAATTAATTATTAATGGACGAGCCTTTTATTTTTAAATACAGACCACAAAATTTAGATGATTTAGAATTGCATAGTAATTTAAAGCAACTCATTACCTTATTAATAAAATTAAATGAGTTAAATATATTGATTGTTGGTGATACCGGTTCGGGTAAATCTTCATTGATAAATATAATTCTTAAACTTTATTTTAATTCATCTAATATTATAAAAAATGAAAATATTCTATATATTAATAATTTAAATGAACAAGGAATTCATTATTTTAGAACCGAAGTAAAGACCTTTTGTCAAACAACAAAATTTAAAAAAAAGAAAATAATTGTTATCGATGATATAGACTTAATTAATGAACAAAGTCAGCAGGTATTTAGAAATTGTATTGATAAATATAGCAATAACGTACAATTTTTATGTTCTTGTACGAATACTCAAAAGGTTATTGAAAGTATTCAATCCAGACTTAACACCATTAAATTAAATAAGATGACTGAAGCATCCTTGAAAAATATATTAAATAAGATAAGTATTAAAGAAAATTTTAATATTTCAGAATCTGCAAAAATAGATCTTCTGAAATTATCTAATAATTCTGTTCGTATTTTGATTAATTATTTAGAAAAAATAAAACTTATTGATTCACCTATTACTACAAAAAATATAAATTTAATATGCACTAACATATGTTATAATGATTTTGAACTATATACAAATTTATGTAAAAACGGTGACCTAAAATCTGCTATTAAAAATATTTTAATTTTACAAGAAAGAGGGTTTTCGGTTATGGATATATTAGATAGTTATTTTTTTTACATTAAATATACAGATATAATTTCAGAAAATATAAAATACGAGATAGTTAAAATATTATGTAAATACATTACGATATTTCATAATATTCATGAAGATGAAATTGAACTTTCTTTGTTTACCAATGAAATTATTATTTTATTAAATAATAATATAAAAGATGACAAATCAAATATTTAAAACACTCGTTCCAATAAATATATTATATGATTTTATAGAAAAAATATATGTATTTAAAACAGATTCCCACTTTGTTGTAAACACTAGTTCTTTTAAAAAGGCTACATTTTTAAATATTATAGATAATTTTTGTGAAAATATAAAACCTTTTTATCACGTATCTAAGCAATATTATGTAACCAGAGAACTATCATATAATAAATTAATGACAATAATAAGACAAATTTGTAAAATTAATAATATACCTATAATCTCACAAATCAAATATGATAAGTCTAAATATTCTATTCAATATTATATTTATTTTAATTAATACTGTGTGCCATTAAAATATATTTGCATAAAATGGTATCACATCTCAATATTTCTGATTCTGTCAATTTACAAAACCAATTATAAGCGTGTCTTTTCATTAAATCATCGTGTGGAATATTTATTCCGTATAAATTATTATCGAATTTTATATAATCTCTCGAAAATAAATTCTCAATCATTATAGAATTATTATCCATGTCTTTGGTTCCTATCATCTTTGAATCAATGACATTTATTTTTGATTTATTTGCCATATCCACTAACATTTGTTCGTTTTTACCTATAATATTAGAGGTTGATGTATAATCACTAGATAACAATAATTCATTTTTCTGAATAATTTCATCTATGCATGGATTGTTTTTATTAGAACCCATTATATCCATTCCTGTTATAAAATCACCCCCATTCAATGTTCTATTTGGTATTTCACAAAAAAAAGGTAAATTATTTATAAAAGATGTTCTATATAACCCTATTAATGATTTAATACATAAAAATGATTGTGGAACAAACATACCTCCATAATGTTTAAGTAATTTAAGTTTAGCCAATAATCTTAGTTTTTCTTTTACAGGAGAACCTACAGAATCCAGATCATGAGACCAGCCTGGAATTAATTTTATAAACGATTTGTCGTCTATTAAACATATTTTAAAATCATTTCCACAATGCTTAATAATACTTGATATTGTTAACTGAATATGTGATAAATTTAATTCTTTGCTAGTTCTAGAATTAAAGGATTCCCACGATCTAGAATTTAATTCATATGGAACATGAATCCAAAGTATAGGCAATGATGATGTTGCTATATCTGATTCATTCAATAAAAAATGTTTGATTAATTCATATCTTTTCAACTCATCTTCTCTATCATATTTATCTATAAATCTTTTATAAAATATTCCTACTATCAATGCAATTATTAAAAAATAGAACCTGTTTAATATAAATTCAAACATATATATATATAAAATATAATTAATTTAAAATTCGATTGAAATGTCTAGAAATATTATTATTTATTCTAGCAGATTCTTGGGCTTGACGTGCCAAACTAAATGCTATATTTGAACCAATTTGTATATTTTTTTGCTCTTGGTTTTTCAAAAACTGTTTCACTTGTGCCTTATCCATAGGTGACACATTTTCTGAATTTCGACTACTCTTTAATTCATTCCAGTTTGAAAAATGTTTTCTAGATAAATAATCTTCTTCCGTAACCGGTATTACTGATTCCATATGTGCTTTTCTTAAATCTTCATATGGTAATTTACTAAATATATCTGACGAATAATTCTGTGGTTTTTCTCTTGTTAAATCATAGTTTGAATTCTCGCCTAAAGCTGAAAAATCCTCGTGGACGACTAGTTCTCTAACCTGTTTTTTCTTATTTTCTATTATACTATTCATTTGTGAAACATTGGTTGCCTTATCTGTATTAATATCATTATCACTTTTAAACCATTCGGTATAACCAGAATCATTGTCATCATCTGCCATACGATTTGATTCAAATATCTCATTGAATTTTTTATTAAAATCGTTTGATGATGTAAATTTCTTTATCCTCTCCTCTTCTCCTAATGATTTTTTTACATTCTCAATGTCTGGTGTATACTCCGTATCTCCTTCTGATTCAGCACGTTTTCTAAAATTATAAACATAAAAAAGTATTTTATACGCCTTTGAATAAAATAAAAAAACATCCGGAGATAACTTAGATTTATCGGGATGTGTCATTAATACCATTTTCTTAGCCCGTTTCATATCATTTCCTGTAAAATCGGTTGATAATTTAAATAATCTTAATATATCATTTAAATTATAATTATTAATATCTAGATCAAGATTATTCATTATTATAATATTTTATTATTTTTCATTGTTTAAAACTTGATTAAAAAATACATCTATTGCTTCTTTATTCGCACCAACCACGCTATAATCCGCTCCTACCATTGTATTTCCCTTTTTATAAGCTAACATTACCGGAAGCGATGAAACTTGTTTTTTAGTTTTTAGATAAGCAAATAATTCAAAATTATCATCAGCGTCAAGATCATAACATACTACATTGTCTGGCATTTTTTTAAACCATTCATTAACCTGATCGTGTATTTTTTACAGGGTCCACACCATTCTGCTCCAAATTTAATCACAACTACTCCTGGATTACTCTTCAAAATAGAATTAAAATGATTTTTATCATCTATTTCATCAAATACGGCTGTCATATACATATAAAAATAAAAATGTTTTTATATAAATTAAAAAGATTGATATAAATTCAGTAGCGTTCTAATTTCAAATGGTATCAACCAAAATGTATGTAAAAATAATATTTGTATCCAATTTTTGTCGTCCTTATAGGAATTTAAATAGGTTGATTCATTGAATATTATATGTGATAATTCTTGTAAAATAATACCTAATATAAAAATAAAAATACATCTCTTGATAGTTATATAAAATCTATATTTTCTTATTATAATTGCATAAAAGGTTATTAACATAGTAGATAAATAAGCAGCGTCTGTGTCAGGTATAGAATACTTATTTGATACCCAATATATACCGCAAATTATATAAGGAAAATTATAAGGCTTATTTAATAAATACTTTTGAATAACGCCAAATATACCCAAGTAACATAGCGATGATGTTATTAAATGAAAATATATATTCCATTCATTCATATGATATTTTGAAAATTCATTTAAATAATCGTAATATAAATTACTTTTTGTAGGACATGAATACTGTAATATACCAATACCAACAGATAAAACAAATGATGATATACTACTAGGTCGTAAAATATAATTATATTCTTTATAAATAGAAACGAATGATAATATTTTATAAATAATTAAATCTCTCCAAAATGTTCCTGGAGGAACGGTTCCTATAAATAACTGTGTCAAACATATATAGTTTGTGATATATTCCATAACACAATGAAATTCATACTTTTTTTTATAAACTCCCTGATATATAAAATAAAAAATACTTATATTAACTAGTCCTATTAAGTATTCCGTATATCCACCAACAACAGTGATAGAATTTATAAAAAAAGATAATAAATAAGCTAATGCATTATTGTAAGGATTAATAGAATATAAAAACTTATCTCTCGCAAAAAAATTATATTTTATGTTTAACGTCTTATATATATTAGAAAAAGGCTGCATAAAATAGGAATAATCATAAAAATGTAATTTTAAAACCACTCTTGTTTCATTATTATTTTTTAAACCCGGTTCTATCCAATGTAAATCTCTATTATAATCGTGACAAACGAAATTATTAGGCGTTAAAGTTATAGACTTTTCATCGTGTGGATTTAAAGGAAAATACGTAGTAGTATTATTTGGATTGGTTATACAATAAAGACATCTCCAACATCTCATAAAAGGAATCCAGCCTAAAAATCCATCTATATGTGGTGTTATAAATACATTATCCGAACCAATATTATTCTCAGGTTTTGAATAATATAATTCATCCATTTCATCTATGTCATCTATCAAATGATTTGTATTTCTCATAAGATATTTTTGATGTAAATATTTTCTTATAGTATTTTTAATTGTAGATATATATTTTATATTCGTTTCATCTAAATTATAACACCACTCATGTTTTGTTGTATTATAATTACCATATAATTTATCCATACTATTCTATAATTTTAAGCTTTTAAATTATTATAATAACAATGATTAGTATTTAATGATGTTCCAAACAAATGATTGCTAAAGTTGCAAACCCTATTCCAGCAAGTTTCATATTATCTAGTTTTTCTTTATCATAGACCCCTAACATAGTTACCAATACTATTGTCGCAACGTGATATATAGCATGAGTATGTATTATTCCTTTTACAGAAAATAATACAGAATGCATAAGTCCTACAAAAACAAACCCTGGAACTCCTACAAAGTAATTATTTCTTTTTAATGAATAAAATGCGTATAATTCTACCATAGATGTTAGTAACAATGCACCATAAAAAACATATGTGTTTTTAAAATTTATTCCCGCTAAATCCATTACTTATATATGTTTTAGCATATTTTATTTTCTTTATAAATATTATAATATGCCAAGTTTTCTTGATGAAAAACTAGAAGAGACTCTAGATGGAGAAACCGCTGTCCCGCCACCGCAAACAGGTGGTAAAAAACGCAGACGCAAGGGTTCGCGTAGCCGCGGGCGCAAGGGTTCCCGTGGTGGTACCCGCAGACGCAAGGGATCCCGTGGTGGTACCCGCAGACGCAAAGGCTCCCGCACTCGCAGACGCAGACGTTAAATAATTAAATTATTTATAAACGTATTCTAATACAAATTTTTGATATTAATCTTATACCCAGCTATAAATTTTATTTGTTTTCATATATATATATTATGAAAACAAAACGAAGATATATAAAAAGAAAAACTAAAAGAAAAGGCGGAAAAAGAAAAAGTATAAAAAGTAGAAGAAGAGGTGGTAAAAGATGTTGCCCTCCATCAAGAATAATTAACAAAGCAAGAAAAAGCGAAAACTATGCTAATAAATTAAAAGCACAGCAAGAAATGGATAGTATAAGTATACGAAGTGATTTTACAGATAAAGATATTGAAAATTGGCTTAATGAAATGGATCCTGAATTTAAAAAAGAACTAAAAAAGATATGTAAAGCATTAAAGAATAACCGAGAAAACAAAAAAAAGAAAAGATAATTTATATAATTATAATATATAAATGGATTATGTTAAGACTTCTTATTATTTATCTGTATTTATACAATTTATATCATTAATAATTCAACATTACGGATTAGAATTAAATGTTCCCGAACAACATGCTCCTTTAAAAAGCGCATTACATTTAGAATACTATGTAAGTATTATAGAATTCTCAGTATATATATGGCTTGGAGTGGTTTTAACAAAATTAAGTGAAATAACGCCGCGTAGATATTTAGACTGGTTTATAACTACAAACATTTTATTAATTACCACCGCAATATTAATGTTATATGAAAAACAAAAAGCAGAAGGGTTTGTAGAAAAAGAATCAGCCGAAGAAATGATTAATAATAATAAAGACAATGTTTTAAAAATACTCGCGGCAAATACTTTTATGCTGTGTGCTGGATTTTTAGGAGAAACAAAGAAAATAGATAAAAATTTAGGATTATTCGCAGGACTAGGAGGATTTGGATTTTCTTTTTATACCTTTTATGATACCTTTGCAAAGCACACTGAATTCGGAAAAATGTTTTTTATGGCATTCACGTTAATATGGTTACTATACGCGGTAGCTTATATGATGAACCCAACAGTCAAAAACGTAATGTATAACGTATTAGATTTAATATCTAAAAATGCGTTTGGTGTTTATTTAATGTATAGACTTTATAACATAAAAAATTAATTTTCTAATAGTTTTTCTAATTTATTTACACAAATATGCGGTAATTCTACATGTGCTTCCCAGAAATATTTACAAAACGCCCATTGAAACGCATAATCATCCGGATACCATTCTGGAACTTTTTCTAATTTATTTAATACATTTTTAGGTAAAAATTTATGACTTTCTTTTGGTAATACATAAGATAACTGAACGTAAGGAGATACAGGATTTTTTTCCTTACATTCAATAAACTCAGTATCAAAGAAGGGAATATATCTATATAAATCTTCCAGTAGAGGAGGATAGTGATAATTGTATTTCCATCTCCAATCACAACAACCAGTTGTATAATATTTAAAAGTCCACTCCAAAGCTTCTAAAAAATTTATACATATTTGTTTTTTAATAGCCTCTGTAATTTCTACATCAAATAAAGCTTTATAATATCTTTCTTGCCACCCATCTTCATCTGGATTTATAAATGATTCACTAGACCTATCAATAGTTGGAATATTCAAAAACTTATATTGAATATCTTCCAAATTGTCTGTTTTAAAATGTCGTTTTCTTTTAGATTTTAAAGAATACTCGTGTTGAATATATCCAAATTCATTGTTTTTTAGATATTCAATAAAAAGTCTAAAATGTTTCCAATTTATTTTTTTATTATCTTCAATAATACTAATATTTTTAGATCCCATTGTATCTGCGTATGCGTCCATCAAATATTCAATACCATTTGTTCTTATATTAACAGCAGGAAAATGAGGAATAAAGTCATTTCCCAATAAAAAGGTAATAAATATGTAATCAAATAATTTATTACTATTTTGCTTTTCTATATTTATACACATTTCATTAGAAATAGTCTGAGATAATTCATAAATATCTAAAATATACAATTCATTTGGTTTTAAATTGCGATCAATCGTTTTGATAAATTCAGGTGTTTCTCTAAACAAAAACATTTTCTTACCATACCTTAGGTGATTAATGGTTAGCATAATTAAATCTGCGTCAAGCCCGTATACAATAGTGCAATCATTCGCATACATTTCAGGGTTTTCGCGAATATGTTGATATAATTTATGCTCGCCTTCTCCAGGTTCATTGCTAGTAGAAAGTATCAATGATTTTACTCCAAACTTTTCAGGATTATCGAAATATGAATGAATTTTATTAGAAAGATTCTTCATAAACTCTGTTCCTGGTGTAATTTGTGTCGTATTCCATTTTGGTTCCTTTCCATATTTTTTCATAATATCTTCTTCAAAACATGATTTATGACGCCTTGTCCTCTGTTGCTCTAATTTAGCTACAGGTGCAACACCATCAAATGCAATATAAATAACATTTGTTGGTTTAACCAAGAATATATATTGCTCTACTTTCTTACAAATCAATTCGTATATGACTTGTTCGGTGATCTGTTTTTTTTCGTTTTCTAATTCCCTTATAGCATCGTAAATAATAGAATTACAATCAATTAGCAGATTTTGAACGGAAGACAAATAGTGTAATTTTTTAATTATTTTAGTATGATTTTTCGCAATATATGAAAAATATGCTGGTATTCCCATTAAGAATATTTTAAAAATTTTCTCTATAACCTTTTAAAATATATAATAAAGTAATTTAATATAAAATAAATAATTAACTATCTTTATATATAGAAATGAGTATAAATCAAAAAATCGGTTTAGGGGAAAATCAAAAAATCGATAAATTTAGAAATATAATAAATGATAAATTAACATTTTATGAAAATATTATAAAAAAAACTATTATTTCAATACAAAAATACAAATGTATGGATATAATTACAGCAAACGAACTGAATATTTGCACGCAAAGTCTAGAATCTCTTATATTAGAATGCGATGATATAAAAAATATAGAAGACAATGATAAAACAATTAAAGCTTTACAAAGCGTGAATGATAGTATATATGATTTATTAAAACAATATGGAACTGATAATATAACTGATTTATTAACGATTTGTTATGGTCTTGAATACATAAACAATATTAAGAATAACGAAAAATTCCATATTATAAATAAATATATACATCCTACAGGATTTAAAGTACTTAGCTTGCCTGATTCTAAAAAAAAAAAGCAACCAATAGTAAAGAACAAGATAGTGGAAGATTTTATGATTGCGGAAAATGCAGAAAACCTAGAATGTTTTGATTTGGGTAGAACCACTAAAAACTTTCAATTAAAAGTGTATGGTATAAAGATTACATTAAGAAATGAAAAAGAAAAAAAAAATAATCATATTAAATGGATTATGTGACGATTTAATGTTATGTTGTTTAACTGATTTATTTTTTAAACATAAAATAACAGACCTTAAAATAAATAAACCAAAAGAAAAAGATTTTAAATCAGACGTTTTTGATGCGTTTTTAAATACTTTATCAATTAAGGATTTATTAATATTTAATTGCGAAGAGATTTATTTTAAATTTGTTGGAACAATTAATCAACTTAATTTAATTAAGCAAAAAAGTATGTCCCAAGTTGTTAAAGACTTTTTAACATCAGAATTATATACACAAAGAAGAACAATTATTCAGTTGCTAATAAAAAATAATAATTCCGAATTTCAATATCTGGCATATTTATTATATGATTTACTATCTAACGATATTAATGGAAATATAGATACACAAGAACAAACGTGGTTATTTGATAGTTTACCGTGGTATATTAAAAAACAATTTAGAATAGCTATGAAACAAACAATACAATATACAAATAAACTAACTAACTTTGACAATAGTAAAATACCACTAGAGCAACAAATTTGTTTATTAAAGGCGAGTGATTCAGTAAAAGAAAAAGCAATGACAAAATTAAAGGAGGTCAAGGCAAAATCAGATGATACCGGTTCAAAGGCAAGACAATATTTGGAAGGATTATTAAAAATTCCATTTGGTATATATAAACAAGAACCCATAATGTCAAATATGAAATATATAAATAAGGAATTAATAGATTTTAAAAATGTAATCGACAAATTTTCAAATGAAGGGTTATCTGATAATGTTAATTATTATAATTTTAAAAGCGAATTATCGGAAAATACTATACATAATTTAAATAAAAATATAGTAGAAAAAATAAATAAATTAATAACTAGTAAAAAAAGACCAGAATTGATAAATATGGTAATTTATATTAATAATGTAATTAAATTAGAAAAAATAAACTATAATAAAATTTGCTATTCTGGTAAAAAACAACAATATCTAAAAACGCATATAATGTCGTTCCTTAATGAAAATAAAAATAATTTAAATTTACTATCCGAGTTTATAAAAACCAATAATATAGAGATAAATGAAATATCATATATATCACAAATTCCAAATAAACTTTCTAATATTGAAATAAAAAATAATGAAATTTCTACTTATATGAATAAAAGTAAAAATATATTAGAATCAGCAATTCATGGACATAGTTCTGCAAAGCGACAAATCGAAAGAATCATAGGACAGTGGATATCTGGTGATTTGGACGGATATTGTTTTGGTTTTGAGGGACCTCCTGGCGTTGGTAAAACATCATTAGCAAAAAAAGGTATAGCAAATTGTCTAACAGATGAAAATAACAATCCTAGACCGTTTTCTTTTATTGCTGTGGGTGGTTCATCTAACGGTAGTACATTTGAAGGTCATAATTATACGTATGTTGGTTCAACATGGGGTAAAATAGTAGATGTTATTATAGAAAGTAAATGCATGAATCCTATTATATTTATAGACGAATTAGATAAAATAAGTAAAACAGAACATGGTAAAGAAATTATAGGTATATTAACTCATTTAATAGACCCAGCACAAAATAATACCTTCCAAGATAGATATTTTTCAGGAATTGACCTTGATTTATCAAAAGCATTATTTATATTTTCATACAACGATGCTAATATTATAGATAAAATTTTACTGGATAGAATTCATAGAATAAAGTTTAAACACCTAACAATTGATGAAAAAATAATAATAACAAATGATTATATCCTACCTGAATTGTATAAAAAAATGGGATTAGAAAACACCTTAATAATAGATGAAGATGTTATTAAATTTATAATACAAGAATATACGTATGAAGCCGGTGTTAGAAATCTTAAACAACATTTGTTTGATATAATTGGAGAGATTAATTTAAAATTATTAACTGGTAATTTTACTGAACCAATACCTTTTAAAGTAACCATTGAAGATGTTAAAAATAAGTATTTAAAAGAAAAACATCCTGTTAAGCCTACTTTAATTCACACATCTCCTTCAGTTGGAATTATAAATGGTTTATGGGCTAATGCTAGTGGAAAGGGAGGAATAATTCAAATAGAGACAAAATTATTTGCTAGCAATTCTCTTTTAGAGTTAAAACTAACTGGTTCACAAGGTGATGTTATGAAAGAAAGTATGAATGTTTCAAAAACATTAGCTTGGAATTTAACTGATAAAAAAAATAAAAAGACAATGATTAAATCATTTGAAGAAACAAAAAATCAAGGATTACATATACATTGTCCTGAAGGTGCTGTTCCAAAAGACGGTCCTTCTGCTGGAACAGCTATTACAATCGCACTCTATAGTTTGTTTACAAACAAAAAAATTAAAAATGACTTTGCTATCACAGGAGAAATTACTTTACAGGGAAAAGTTGGAGAGATTGGAGGATTAGATTTAAAAATTCTTGGTGGTATTAGTGCTGGAGTTAAATCTTTTATTTATCCAAAGGAAAACGCAAAAGATTTTAATGAATTTATGGAAAAAAACAAAGATAAGGATTTTGTTAAAGATATTAATTTTCACCCGGTTGAAACTATTGACGAAGTTATTAAACTTATTTTTGTATAAAATTGAAATGTTATTAATTACTTATTTTATAGCTAATTAATAATGATTAGACGTAAAGTACCCATTTTACCCCACAAAACTCCTCCATTAATTATAATTCAATGGTCTTGTGACCCATTACCATACGATAATATTAAAGATTCTATATATCAAAAACGGGTAAAAACTGACGCACTAGGATTAAAAAATGCTTCGCGATTTTGGCAATGTATGCAATTTTTAAATAGATCAAAATCGGTTAAAATACCAAAAAAATATAAAACTGATACGAAAACAATTAATGAAAATGTTGAAATTGCGCGTATAGATAAAAACGGTAAAGAATATCCGCCACAGGAGTTTTTTGAATTACTTAAAAATCATCCTAGACAAAAAAGAAGTTTCTATAATCTACGTAAGGTTTTTATAGAAGAATCCCTTTCCTCTATTAATCCTTTTGTATTTTATGATTCTATAAAAAGGGGAAATATTATATACCTTCCTATGCACGCAGGACATGCTTTAGACGAACATCCTCCAAAATTTTCCACTTATACCATTCCTGAAAATGTTTATGTAATATCATTTAATCCTCCAAATTCACAAGCATTATTTATAGATGCTGAATCTACCAAAGAATTTCTAAGATTTATAATCGACCCTATTTCTTTGGTATATATATCTACATTAAAAACAAAAAATACCTTTGAATCATTGTTTTATAAAAATTTAAGAATATGGTGTCCGGGAGATACTATAATTAATCGTGGATTGGTAACAGATAGAAATCACGACCTATTTATAAAATATTCAGAAAAACAATCTTTTGAATATCTTAAAAAATCTTTATTAAGAGATGTTTCAGGAGAAGATGTTAATATGTTATATAGTAGACTTCATCAAACTTATATACATACAAAAACAAAAACCAAAAAAAAATAAAATAAAAATAAATATATAATGGTTGAATCAATGAATCCGCTTAAAAACCTACCTTCAAAACCAATAAGTTTACCAACAATTATTGATTTTACATTAATGTTTGCTCCACAAATTTTAGGAATCACCACTATTTTATTACCTATATTTAACGGGTATCCTGAAAAAGCATTGTTGTATCTTGTATTAACAACCTTTGTTATGCTATTAACTGTTATGATTAACTCAACACAGACACAAAATAAAGTTCAAACTGGTTTTATATGTAATATTTTTTCTTTATTTGGTTATGCAAGCGATTGTCCGTCGTTTAATACAACATTCATGTCCTTCACCGCAGCATACCTTATTGCACCAATGGTTCTCTTTAATGAATATAATCTATGGGCTATGTCTACAATTCTATTTCTAGTTCTGGCAGATACCGGTAGAAGATTGTTGATTAAATGTAGCACCTTACAATGTGTAGTTATGGGAGCAGTAATTGGAATTTTATGTGGATGGGGAATAGTATATATGTTATCAGGACCAACTTTTCAAAAGTTTTTATATTTTACTGAACTAGCTGATAAAAAAATTATGTGTCCTAAAAATAGTGGAGACACGGGTAATAAATATAAATGTGTTAAAAAAAAGTAGATCCTAATTATTTAATTATCATAATTATCTAATTCTTTCTTAAAATAATTTACTAAAATCTTTTTAATCATTTTAATATGCATATTATTTGCCATTAATTTTGGAATATTTTTAGCAGGGTTGTAATTATCATACCAGTTCACAAGAACATTTTTAAACTTTTTTTTTTTATATATTTCTAATTCTGATTTTTCATATTGTTTTTTTTTTAACTTTGAATTAACATTGTTATGAAATAAAAACATAAAGTGTATAAGATCTTCCTTTGTATTTATCTTTGTTTTATGTCTTTTAAATACTGACACCGCATGTTCACTACACTCAGGGCATGGAAGTCCTTGAAAAATCAATAAAACAATATTTAATACCTGTTTTTTGTTATTTGAAAAATAATTTTCTTTTATCTTACAAGACATGGTATGTAATAATACCCATGTTGGTATTCCCCATTCTTTACTCATAATATATATAAAGAATAATTAATATATATATTATGAACTCAGTAATAAATATAGAGTCTTTTAATTTTAAAGAAGCTCTTTTAAAAACTATAAATGATAATAGTAACAAAGACAACGTTTGTTTAATATCACACGAACCTATTCCTGACTATAATCTAATAACCTTATCTTGCGGACATAGTTTTAATTATGATATTTTAATAAAATCTTTAGAAAAAAATAAATGGACTAAAATACATATAATAAATAAAATCAAAGGTTTTAATTGTCCTTATTGTAGAAAACATCATAGTACGATTCTTCCTAGAATTCCGGAATTATTTTCTAAAAAAATATATGGAATTAATTATGATAATGAAAGCAGTGTTATAACTAATAAATGCAGTCATATTTTAAACTCTGGTAGAAGATGCAATAAATGTTGTTTAAATAAACTATGTAAAACACATTATCTTAAAATAACAGATATGAAATTTAAAACATTACCTGAACTAAAAAAATTAGCTAAAAGTATGAAGTTAAAACGATACTCTAAATTAAGAAAGGATGAATTAATTAAATTAATAGAGGAAAATAAAAATATTTAAATAATATAAAACAATACTATTATTATGGATGATAAAAGTCAATTGAAATTATTAGTAGCAGAATTGGTTAAAACAAATAAAAATATAACATCACTTCAAGCAGAAATGAAAAATCAAAGAAAAACTAAAAATTTAATAACTGAAAAATTAATTGAATTCTGTCAAGCTAATGAAATAGATGGGTTTGATATTAATAACGGGCAATTAATATATACAAGAAATAAGGTTAAAAAGGCTATTGGTAAAAAAATGTTGCAAGATACATTAAGAGCATACTTTAAGAACGAAGAAGCTGCTGATAAAGTATCATCCCATATATTAGATAGTAGACAAGAAACTATAAAAGAATCTATTAAAATAAAAATGGATAAAAATGGATAAATAAATATATTTATAATAAATATATTTATACAAATGAATCCTAATAGTGACGTAAAAGATAGTTTAGAAAAACTTCTATTAAAAAAATCTAAACCTTCTATTAAATTATCACCTAATAACTCTAATAAATTTTATAAACACCCAATTAAAAGCAAAAAATACAAACCTAGTAATCAAACAATTTATTTAAAAGATGAATTAAATATACATACAGAAGTAATAAAATTAAAATATACTACATTTTCTCTTTGCTTATATACCATAAAAAATAAAAATCATCTCCCTTATTTATCTTATGTTATTGAAGAGAAAAATATTGAAAATAATAAAAAATGTTTCTTCCCTACTTTTGATTCTAATACATCTGATACTATTTTAATAGAACAATTACACTCCACATTTAATATTGAAAATTTAACCATTAAGGGATTTATAGAATTTCAAGAAAATGCTTTTTTATTTATAGAATACGATGAAACTAACAATACTGAATATTTAAAACCTTTTTGTGATGCTACTATTTATGAAATTTATAATGAAAAAATGTATGATGATTGTTCCATTGATTTTTCAGTTATAAATATATTTAAAAACTTTCCTTTTTTAATGCAGTTGAAAAATACATACAATATGCCTTTTGATACTCCAATAGTATGTTATTATGCAACAAATGATGATTTACTTACTACACACCTTGGTCCAATTAAATCAGAAGATTCAAAATATTACGAATTGTTTGCGTATAATATAAAAAATTTAAAACCTGAAGAAAAATTTAAAAAATGTGTTGTTTTTTTGATTAATTCTATATATATATTTAACACTGACAAAGAAATATCATACGAATCTTTATTTAAAATATATGACAGTATTTTTATTAGTTCTAATATTTTTACAGAAAAAACATTAAAATATCCAACGGCTAGAATAGTATTAAACAATAGAGATAATATTATAATATAACATATGTTTTTATATAATTTGCCTATTATACCTGTTAAAAAACCTTTTAAAATATATTATAAACCTAGTCCACTAGAAAATGAATACGATGATAGTTTAATAGAAACAAAGGAAGATAATATTGATATTTCAAAATCTATAAATGATCCGTTTTCACTATTTATTTTCTTTTGTTGTTTTAGTATTTGGCTTGGTAATTATACGCGTATAAAATTAGATAGTCTATTTTTAAAATAAACATAAAAATAATAACTTATTAAATTATATGAAATTATTATTTTTTTCTACGCTTATAGGATTTAGTATAGCATATTTAGTTCATTATTTACCATATTCACTTGAAAAAAAAAACAAAGAAAAAATATACACAAAAAAACTTATTTTGACTTGGAATTCAAAAAATTATCACATTCATCATTGGATTACCTTTTCTATTATAATAATACTATTGTTATTAGGTAGATATGTATCTGATTCAATTTTTTTTGTATTTATAGGATTAGCTTTAGGAACTATTTTTGAAGACTTTTTATTCGATAATATATTTAAAATTGAAATGAAAAACAAAACTTAATATAATATAAAAATGAATTGTCGCTGTTGCCACGAAAATTGCAATAAAAAATTAAAATTAATCAAATTTGAATGTAAATGTGGATTAGTATTTTGTTTAAAACATAAAATGCCTGAACTACATAACTGTACTTTCGATTATCGGGTAATTGATGATCTTCCTGGAAAAATAGAAAAAACAAAATGTGTAGCAAAGAAAATAAAATCAATATAAATATATATATTAATGACTTCTACTGAACCCGTTCAAAAAAAACCTAAAGGATTAACCGGAGATTTAATTACACAGTTTGCAACTGGTTTCTCTACATCTATGTTTATTATTATAGCTATGGTATTAACAAAATTATATCCTGAATTTTTTATGAAATATATGGTTTTATTTTTATTTATTGTTGCACTAGGTGTTTTTAATTTCATGTTACCTCATAATTCTGGTTTTGTATACGAAATAAACAGACTTAGTAAAGAAGCAGAATCTATACAAAAACGTGCCGCTAAAAAGGCTTTTAGAAAATTCGGAGGAAAACTACTTTCATTTATTCCTGGCGCTGAAGCAGCTATTGCAAATTTTCTTTTACTATTCATACAAAATCCTGGTATAATATTGCCTATTTTTACTCCTATAATCGGTGGAATTGTTATGGCCTTTAATACGGTTATGGATGAAATAGGTAAAATAATTTAAAAAATTGAAAACATATTATTTTAATAAATTAATCATATAATGGTTGAACGTCGAATAAAAGCAAAAATAGATTCAGCGTTTTCAGCATTCAAAGATGAATTACGAGAAGAAATTAATGAAAATATTTCGTCCCTTTTATTTAATAGTATTGAAACCATGTCTCAAGCTGATTATGAAGACAAAATAAAAAATTTACAGATGACCCTAATACAAAAGATTTATAATTACGAAATAATTAATTTATCAGAAGAAGATTTTAGGAAACGTAAAAGAATTAAAAACTCCATTTCACTGGAAGATAGATGCACCGCATTTCGAGCAAATAAAATGCAATGTAGTCGTCGTAAATTGGGAAATAATCATTTTTGCGGAACTCATTTAAAAGGACAGCCTCATGGTGTAATTCCATGCAATGGATGCTCGGTACCTGTTAAAAACTCAATGATTGTTTCTATTTGGCCTGAAGATATAAAAGGTATTATCTATTATATAGATAAAGAAAGTAATGTATATTCAGCAGAAGATATTCAAAAAAATGTTCCTAATCCAAAAATAATTGCAAAATATGAAGCCAATATATGTAATAAAACAGGAAATACTATTTATAGTATTCCAGAATTTAATATATAAACATTATTTAATTATTCATTTATATAATGAATACTCAAATAGAATCTATACTGAATATTATTGATATATCTTATACAGTTCTACAGGAAAATGCTATTATTGTTCCCAGAGAAATTTTTTTAAATTTAGATAAATATTATATTGTAAAAGAAAAGATTCCTTTATTAAAACAACATTTTAGTTCATCTTTTTTAACTTCTCTGCAAAAAAACGCCACTATAAAACAAAAATGGCCTTTATTAAATCTTGTTAGACAAATACTTAAAAAAAATGATTTCGAAATGAATCCTCTACGCAAATCTGATGGATACGACGATGAAGGAAAAAAATTATTTAAGCGCTATTTTATAATTAATAAATTAGAAGTCTTAGATTCAGAAATTGATGAGCCAAGCTAGTTGGATATATTAAAATACAACCAGCTGGTCCTTTTGAAAGATTATAAAGAATAACATTTTTTGAATCATTAAATATATCTATTAATTCTTTTATTTCACGTATAGATGTATCTGTTAAATTTATAATTTTCCAATAAGTTGGATTATTATAAATTTTTTTTGTTTCATTATTTACTGTTCTTAATAACATTAATTCTTTAAAACTAATATACTCATATAATAAATTTAATATCAATTCGTTCATAATTAATATATATATATATTTTTAATAATAATATTATATATATATATAAATGGGAACTTCATATAGAAGATTATCAGTAGGAAAACGAGTAAATCGTAACCAAGGAGGAGGTTCTAAAAAACAAGGTCTCCCAAGACGCGCACCACATTATATGATGACTAGAAAAGTTAGAAGAAGAGCATCAAGTCATTCTAAAAAAATATATTACATTAATCAGTTACAAGGACGAGTTGGAAGATATGTTCGATCTAGTTCTCGGGGAGGAACAAGATTTAGAATAACATATATGTAAAGTATTTAAATCGATATTTTAAATACTTTTATGCCAGAAACTAAAGAAAAACCACCTCCCAAAAAAAGGGGACGAAAACCTAAAGGAGGAAAGATTATAGATAAAACCGATAAAAAAAACAATAATAAGGTTATTGTTTCAAATATTATTTTACATTTAAAATGTAAATCTAGCGATCTTAAAAATGATTTTACCAATGAAATACAATATGACCCTGAAATACAGTCGATTGAAGGTATTTCTAGTAATTGTTATAAACCCAATGAATTGTCGTATCAATTAATTTCCTCAAATGATAATACTGATAATAATACTAATATTATAGATATTGAAAATGATAATAAAAATGAAAAAATTAGCAATAAAACTATTTATAATAAACTAAAACACATACAATTTACATTACATTCTAATAGTTTAACTAATAAAAAATCTAACTGTTTTTGGTGCACTTATAATTTTGATAATCCTGTTATATATATTCCAAAATCATATATCGATGATAAATATAATGTATACGGAAATTTTTGCAGTCCAGAATGTGCTGTAGCCTTTCTATTTAATGAACACATAGATTCTTCTACAAAATTTGAAAGATATAATTTATTTAATCATATATATGCAAATATATATAACTATGAAAAAAACATTAAACCCGCGCCAAATCCTCTATATATATTAGATAAATTTATGGGAACTTTAAGTATAACCGAATTTAGAAAATTATCATCACAAGAACAATTGTTATTTGTTATGGATAAACCCATGACAAGAATTTTTCCAGAACTGCACGATGATAATGACGAATTTCTATTAAATCAACATTCTAATATTAATAGTCAAAAATCCTCTCAAAATAAAATTTCAAAAAATAAAATGTTTATTAATAATTTTTCTAAGGCTTAGTATTATCCATTAGATTTCTAATTAATCTGTATCGCTCTTGATTAGAAGTATGGCACTCATCGTCCTTTTTTTCTACTATACCATTATACTCCTTTAAACACTTATATATATCATTATTATGTTTTTCTAACTTTTCTATACACTCTTCTCTTGTATAAGTGGTTTGTTTCATCAATGTATCTATTTCTGTATTATTACTAATATCCATATATTATATAAATATATGTTTATAAAATATATTAAACGAATATGCAATTATTAACTATATGAATATCTCTCAAGAAGAAATAGAAACTATTTTTTCAGCTTTGAAGCCTGTATATAAAAAAATTAAACAACAAGAAAAAAAAGAACGTAACTATAAAAGGTTACAGAAAAAAGTTAAACAATTAAAGCAACTTATTAAACTACAAAAAAAAACTATTAAAGATCTTACTAGCGATAATGGCATAGTATTAGAAATAGATGAAATGAATAATTTAAATGATTCTGAAACTATTAAATCAGATAATGTTTCTACTACTGTTGTTTCTGAAAATAAAAATAGAATTGTTAAAACTAC
>MDSY01096352.1_pt1 | contig 24710 bp, 23 predicted proteins | sample 811131 | NCBI WGS metagenome assembly MDSY01 (sample SAMN05326643, study PRJNA326480) | marine metagenome | isolation source: seawater | place: Atlantic Ocean: South West | collected 2010
AATTGTATAGCTTCTAAAACAATTTATGGAGAAGAGTTTATTTCTTTTATCGAAAAAGATAAAATATTTGGAGCTCAATTTCATCCCGAAAAAAGCCATAAAGCAGGTTTAAAACTTATTAAGAATTTTATAGAGGAAATCAAATGATCTTTAAGCGAATTATTTACGCCCTACTATATAGTAATGGTAATTTTCATTTGAGTAGAAATTTTAGATTACAAAAAGTAGGAGATGTAGAGTGGTTAAAAAATAATTTTGGATTTGGGGAAACATGTGATTTTATTGATGAATTGATGGTTATTAACGTTACAACAGATTCTACAGAAGAAGATTTTAAAAAATATTTTGAGGATATTAATAAATTAAGGGAAAAAATATTTGTACCAATTACTTTGGGAGGAGGGATAAGAAATCTTGATCATGCTAAAAAATGCTTTAATAATGGTGCTGATAAAATTTTAATTAATCATCTCGCACACTTTGATACAGATGAGTGCAAAAAAATTTCAAATATTTATGGTGAACAAGCTATTTCTGTAATGGTTGACTATAAGAAAGATCAAAATGGATTTAGCACTTATACAAAAAGTGGAACAACTTTTTCTAAATCCTTAAAAGATTTTATTATTTCTATAAAAAAAATAAAATTTGGCGAAATAATAATGAATTCAATTGACAAAGATGGTACTGCGGCAGGTCTAGATCTTGATTGTTTAAAAACAATACCTGAAGATTTTACAAATCCAATTTTGTTAATGGGCGGAGCAGGAAAACCCGAGCACTTTTATGATATATTAAATAATAAAAAAGTATCGGGTATAATAACGGCAAATTTATTCAATTTTTTAGGAAGTGGATTAGAAGAAGCAAGAAATTATTCTATAGAAAAAAAAATAAATTTAATAAAATTTAGTAGGATGGAGGGGTGATGAAAAATATTATTAAATATATAGTTTTAAAAAACAAAAATGTAAAAGATGCATTAAAAATAATTGATAAAAATGGTGAAAAAACCTGCTTCGTTGTTGATGAAAAAAGAAAATTGTTAGGATCTATAACGGATGGAGATATTAGACGAAATATTTTAAAACAAAAAAAAGATAAAAAAGAAACTGTTTATAAACTTTGTAACAAAAAAACTAAGTATTTATTACAGAGTCAAGTTAGTACAAATAAAATAAAAAAAATATTTATAAAAAAAAAAATTGAGATTATTCCTGTTATAAATAATAAAAAAGATAAAAAAATTGTAGACGTAATATTAAAGTCTGAAAATTTTAGAATAAAGAAAAAAATAATAGGAAAAAATAATACACTTTCCAAAATTAGTGTAGTGATTATGGCTGGTGGAAAAGGTACGAGACTTGATCCTATTACCAGAGTTCTTCCGAAACCATTGGTACCTCTGAAGGGCAAAACAGCTATTGAAAATATAATGGATATTTTTATGAAATCTGGGTCAAAAAAATTCTATCTAATGTTAAATTTTAAATCTGATTTAATTAAAGCTTACATCAATAATATACCTAAAGTAAAAAAACAAATTATTTACATCGATGAAGTTAAACCACTCGGAACTGTAGGTGGCCTTGAAAAACTTAATGGAAAAATTACTAAAAATTTTTTAGTTTCTAATTGTGATGTAATATTTGATTTTAATTTTAAAACTTTAATTAAAGCGCACGTCAAAAACAAAAGTGATTTAACTCTGGTAACTTCCAATCAAACCTCAATAGTTCCATACGGAGTTTGCAAAATTAATTCAAATAAAGATCTCATAAAAATACTAGAAAAACCAAAATATAATCATTTAATAACAACTGGATTGTATGTTTTTAATTCAAATATATTAAAATTTATTCCAAAAAATAAATATATGGATATGAATAATTTTATAGAAATTCTAAAAAAAAATAAGTTAAAAATTAGTACGTTTCAGATTGGTCAAAAGCAATGGTACGATATAGGTCAATTACAAGAATATAAAAAGAGACTGGAGTCATTACGTGGATAAAAAAATTTTAATAATTGGTGAAGGTTCAGGGGGTGGGAATCATCTCAAATCATTGAAGCTAATAGAAAAAAAACTAATAATTAAGTCAGTATCATCAAGAAAATTTATTAAATCTTCTAGGAAAAATAATAAGAATTATATTGATTATGATCCTAATTATATAATTATTTGCTCCCCATCATCTTTTCATTATAAATCTATTTTACTGATCGAAAAATTATTTAATAACAAAATAGTTCTAGTTGAAAAACCACTCTTTAATAAAAAACAAGATACTTCAAGAATGATTAAAAATAAGTATTTTGTAGGATATAATTTAAGACATCACCCTGTTTTAAAATTTATTAAAGACTATGTGAAGAAAAAAGACATATTTTTTGTAAGGTCTGAATGTCTTACATATCTACCTGATTGGAGAAATGATGATTATAAAAAAACAGTAAGTGCACAAAAAAAATTAGGAGGTGGCGTCCTATTAGAATTAAGCCATGAAATCGATTACCTAACTTGGATATTTGGTAATTTAAAAATCCTTTATAGCTTTAATAAAAAAATCTCAAACTTAAAGATAGATTGCGATGATATTTTATGTCTAAACGCTATAAATAAAAAAAATATTTTTATTAATCTTAATCTTAATTTTTTTTCTAAAATTGAAAAAAGAGAAATAATTATTAATGGAAAAAATTTTTCTATTCTTGGTGATATAAGAAAAAACACCATAACCTTAATGGAGGGATCTAAGAAAAAATTCTATAAATATAAAAACTATAAAATAATGCAAAGTTATAAAAAAGAAAATCTTGATTTATTAAATAAAAATTATACAACTAACTGTACTCTCAAAGAAGCAGTAAAAGTTCAAAATTTAATTGAAGAAATAAAAATATCTGTATGAAAATTTTATGTAGTATTTGTGCAAGAGGTGGTTCTACCAGTTTAAAAAATAAAAATATTAAAATATTAAATGGTAAACCTTTAATAATTCATACATTGATCACTGCCAAAAAAACCAAAATCTTCGACAAAATAGTTGTATCATCCGACTCAAAAAATATTCTAAAAATTTCAAAAAGGTATGCAAATTATTTAATTAAGAGACCATTTAAGTTATCACATGATAAGGCACCAAAAATACCAGCAATCAAACACGCTCTTCTAAGTTCTGAAAATTTTTTTGATAAAAAATTTGATATTATAATTGATTTAGATGCTACCTCACCTTTGCGACAAGTAAAAGATATCACAAAAGCCTTAAAAAAATTCTTAAAAAATAAAAATTCAAATTTATTTAGTGTCTGTGCCTCAAATAAAAACCCCTATTATAATATGATAGAAAAAAAAGGAAAAAAAATAAAAATTGTTAAGGATACAAAAACTAATTTTTATGGCAGGCAACAAGCTCCTAAAATATATGATATAAATGCATCTATTTACATTTGGAAAAGAACTAGTTTACTGAATGCGAAGAATATTATTAGCCATAAAACAGGTATCTTTATTATGCCAAAATCTAGATCTATTGATATTGATGACAAAGAAGATTTTGATCTTGTAGAATATTATATGAAAAAGAAATTGTAATGAAATATTTAGATAAATTTAAATTGAGTAAAAAGACCGCGTATGTTGTCGGAGGATCGGGAACTATCGGAACAGAAATATGCATTGCCTTATCTGATGCGGGCGCAAAAATAGTTAATATTGACATTAAAGAAAATAAATATTTAAAATCTAAAAAAAATATACATTTTTTTAATTTTGATATTAAGAAGATAAAAAATTCAGAAAATTGCCTTAAAAAAATAAAAACTAAATTTGGTTCACCAAATATTTTTATTAATTGTTCTTATCCATTTACTGAAGAATGGCCCAAAAGTTCTTTTAAAGATGTTTCTTTAAAGTCACTCAACCAAAACATAAGTTTGCATCTTAATTCATATATTTGGTTGGCAAGACTAACGGCAGAAATGATGAAGAAAGAAAAAATATTTGGAAGCATTATTCAATTAGCATCTACTTACGGTATAGTTGGACAAGATCCCGAGTTATACAAAGGAACGAATATAAATGAAAATGCAATTTATTCAGCGATCAAAGGAGGTATAATAAACCAAACAAAACAGATGGCAGCATATTATGGTCAATTTGGCATAAGAATTAATTCGATAAGTCCTGGGGGAATAAAGGGGAAAATAGCAGGTAAAAAAAATTCACAATCTAATAAATTCATAAAAAGATATTCAGCTAGAACACCACTTAAAAGAATGGGCGATCCATCTGACATTGCACCGGCAGTAATTTTTTTATCTTCAAGCGCATCGAATTATATAACAGGATCTAACATCGTAATTGATGGCGGATGGACAGTCATATAGTTAATGTCAAATAAGTTAATTCTTTTATTAATTCCAATTAAATTAAGAGAAATAGATTTAATTAGATATGAGGTTTTGGATTTTGAAAAAAAATATGGACATTCAGTAGAAATTCATGAATTGATAGACTTACTTTATCCTAAATTTTCTGAAGCATTTCAAAATAATATTAACGATAAAAGACTAAAAAACTTTGACTCTTTTATAGACTGGAAAAAAAGATTTAGAGAGTTATTGAAAAAATACGGAAAAGACATAGTGGTTATTAAAAATATTTCTAATACAAATTTAAATTGCATTAAAGTTAATCATGAATTGAAAATTAATAAAGTGAAAGTAGTTGAATTTTCCACATTGGGCTTTCCTCATTTACCATTAGATCTTAGCATAAAAAATATTTATCAAAACATTTACCGATTTATAAGTGATAAAAAAAAATTAATAAGTTTTTTAAAACAAAAATTACTTCCAATTATGGTCAAGTTTTTAAAACTTTACCCCACCCACGTAATACAAGTGGGAAGCCTTGGAGTCCCAAAACATTATGAATTAAAAAAAATAAACGTGATAAAAGGAAACAGTTTTGACTATAATATGTATCTTAAGGATGAAGAGGATAAAAATAATCATGATTATAGTGACTACGGACTTTTTTTAGAGGCACCATCTCCTTTGTTCCAAGGAGATAGTTATTTGTTAGGAGAAGATAAAAGCAGAATGGGAACACCAGAAAAATGGTTTCCATCAATTAATAATTTTTTTAAATTAATTGAAAACACTTTAAAGATTAAAATAAAGATTGCACCACATCCAAAAGTTAAACATAAATTAAACCCCGAGTATTACTTTGGCAGAGAGATTGTTAATAAACCTTTGTCTAAAGTAGTAAAAAAATCAAAGATAATAATTTCAAGAGATAGTGCGGGTTTTGCGTATGCCGCTATACATAAAATACCAGCGATCTTTATTTATACAAATGAGCTGCTTGTCAAAAAAGGATTTTTAAAACAACAGAGACATTATGCAAATGAATTAGGATTAAAGCCAATAAATATTGATGACGATATAAATGAAGAATTATTAAAAGAATTATTTAAATATGATAAAAAGAAATATAGTAAATACGTAAATAAATATAGTACTTGCAGAGATGATAAAAAAAGAAATTTTGAACTAATTAATGAAATATTCTAAAAAATGAACAATAGATATATTCAATTTAAAAATTTAGATAAAATTAAAAGATTTAGAGGTGTTTCGAATACCCGTTTTAATAAGATTAGACTAGATGCTAATGAAAGAGTTTCTGACTTCGATAAAAATTTTATTAATAAAATTAAAAGTAAAATTAAATCAGAGCATCTTAGCATCTATCCTGAGGTAGAAGGACTTTATACCACTTTAGCAAGAAAACTAAGATTAAAAAAAGAAAACTTTTTAATAACAGCAGGAGCTGACACCGGCATACGACATTGTTTTGAGTTGCTATCGAGGCCCAAAAGTCAAATCATAACAATTGATCCAACTTTTGGTATGGTTGATATTTACGCTAAAGTATTTAATTCGAAGCAGATAAAAATTGGCTATGATTCAAAATTAAATTTAGATTTAGATAAGATGTACAGTTCTATTACTAAAAAAGTTAGCATGATACTCTTTGCTAATCCTAATAGCCCAACAGGAACAGTTATAGATCACAAGAACGTTATTAAAATTTTGAAATTAGCTAAAAGAGTTGGCTGTTATGTAGTAGTAGACGAAGCTTACTTTGGTTTTTACTCTAAAAGTCTAACAAACTTAATAAATAAATATAAAAACTTAATTGTATTAAGAACTTTTTCTAAAGCTTACGGACTCGCAGGATGCCGTGCGGGGTTCATTGTTTCTAATAAAAAAACTATTAAAAGACTTTATGTTTTTCGTCCCATGTATGAAATTAGTGCAATTACTTTATTAATTGTAAATGAAATTCTGAAAAGTGATAAAATAGTGAAAAAATATATACGTGAAACAAATCTTGGAAAGAAATACTTAATGAGAGAAATTACAAAACTAAAACTAAGTTTTTATAAAACATATTCAAATTTTATATTGATAAATTTTAAAACACTTAAAAATCAAAAATTGGTTATAAACTATCTTAAAAATAAAAATATTTTGTCTAGGCAGCCGCCAAATATAAAGGCCTGTAAGAACTACGTTAGATTTACAATTGGACCCGTTAAATACATGAAAAGTCTGGTTAAAATGCTTAAAAAGTTATAAAAATTTAATTTTTTGCTGTTCATAAATTGAACAATAAGTTAAAATAAGGCTATAATATGAGTGATAATAAAAACAAGTTTATTGAATCTGGAAAAAAATTCTACGATCCTAATATTGATAGAAAAACAAAAATAATGGATGAATCTTTCACATTAACGAAAGATGGCTTTCCTTTGCCAGCAAATATTGAGATTAGTAATTCAGGAGTTTGTAATAGAAAATGTTCTTTTTGCCCACGAAGTGATCCAGACTTTGAGCATATAAATGAATTTTTTCCAAACGATGTTCACGACAGGTTATGCCAAGAACTAGCCGAACATAAATATAAGGGAATTTTTTCATACTGTGGCTTTAATGAACCGCTATTAAAAAAAGATATATACCGAGATATTAAAGCTGCAAAAAAGTATTTACCAAATGCTAGAATAGAAATAGTAACTAATGGTGATGTCTTGAATCGTGATAGATTGAAAATGTTATTTGATGCAGGCCTAACCACGCTGCTAGTTAGTGTTTATGATGGAAAAAAAGAGGAAGATAATTTTCATAAAATGTGTGAGGATTTAAAACTAGACAAGTCATCTTATATTATTAGAAATAGATATATGTCAGAAGAGTTTGACCACGGACTAACCTTGGTTAACCGTGTAGATATATTTAAAAATAGACAGGAAAAAGAAAAAAAAATTTCAATTGCAAAAAAATGTACTTATCCTAGTTACATGTTCTTTATAGATTACAATGGAGATGTATTAATGTGCTCTCATGATTGGGGAAAAAGAATGGTTTTAGGAAACATTAAAAAAGATTCATTTTTAAAGATCTGGACAACTCAACAAGCTATGTTAAATAGAAAGAATCTTAACAAAGCAAAGAGATGTTTTGCTCCATGCGACGGTTGTGACGTTATTGGAACACTCGAAGGTGAAAAACACGCTAAAGCTTGGGATGATTTGAAAATTAAATCAAATTAGAAATGATTTTAGATTACCAGAAAAAGCTTGTCACATTTTCTCAAAAATTTGTGAAAAATAAAAACTATTTATTAAGTGATATTAGTTATTTTGCAACTTATGAAGATAGTCTTGGAATTCAGTATCTTAAGTCTAAAATAGAAAAAAAATATATTATCGATATTTTAAAAAAATATTTAAAACAATTTATTGGAATAGCCAATTCAGAGTTAGACTTTAAATTTAACCCTATAAGAAAATTTAATATAAATGACATAGTTGTTTCTTGGGCTTTTAAAAATAATTTTGATAATAAAGGAAATTATTATGATAAATATTTAAATGTTAAGTCCTCTAAGTATAAAAAAAAGATATGGATCTTAATTTACATGGACAAAGTTTTACCTTCTAAAATACAAAATAATATTTTTTTGATTTTCAGAAAAAAAAATACCTTTAAGTACAGCTTACCGTTTTTCACTGCTTACTTGATTCAAATATTTGTAAATCATTTTTTTAAACGTGATTTTCTCTTAAAATTAAATAATTCATCAGCTTTCTCGAATGAATTAATTAAAATTTTAAAGAAAAACATTAAAATTAAAAATTTAAAAAAAGTTTTTCTTGTGTATGAAGGGCAGCTTTTTCAAAGAGAGTTAATTAAATTTTTTAAATATCACAACAGCAAAGTCAGAGTAATAGGTTATGATCAAAGTGCCCCACCAGCTTTACCTTTAAACCTAATATATGATAATTATTCTCCAGATATATTGCTAACTTCCGGCTCTTCTCAAAAAAGTTTTTACAACAAGTATTTACTCTGGCCAATGTCAAAATTAAAAATTATTAATAGCATGAGGTTTAAAAATGATAAAAGAAATTTTTATTCAGAAAAAATATTTGTACCATTTGAATTAGGTAATACTAAAGTATATTTAAATTCTTTTAAAAAATTGATAAAAAAAGAAAATATAAATTTATCTAAACTTGAAATAAAAAATCACCCAAGAAACCTTAATAATAAAAAAAATACTAATTTTACAAATAACATCAAAGAGTTGTTAAAAAAAAAATATTTGTACAAAAAAAAGCAAATTTTTACCTCAGTTTTTTTTGGACAAACAACAGCAATGATAAACGCTTTAGAGTTGGGAATAGTTTGTTATCATATTTGTTCAGATCCAAAAATTGATAGCTATTGCTCAAAATTATGGAGTAATATTCAGGTAACTAAGATAGATGAATTTTTATTTAAATATAAAATAAAAAAAAAGAAATCGTTTATTAATTTAGGAAAAAAACAATATTTATGAAAATTAAATTAATTTATTTCATTTACAGAGTTTTAGCTCTATTTGATAAGATTATTATTAAATTTACAAAAAACAGTTTCTTAACAGTTCTTAAAGAATTTATAGAAGAAGATTCTTACACTGCAATAAACATTCTTGCAAAAAAAATTACTTTTTTCACTCCTACTAAAATTACAAAATGGAGAGTCGACACTTTTTTTTCAAAAGAACCTGAAACTTTAGAATGGATAGATAGTTTTAAAAATACAAATAAAATTATTTTTTGGGATATCGGATCAAATATTGGTCTGTATTCAATTTACGCTGCTCTTAAACACGAAAATATCGAAGTGGTGTCATTTGAACCATCAACCAGCAATCTAAGATCGTTAAGTCGTAATATTAGTATTAATAATCTTTATAAAAAAATTAAGATAAGTCAATTTCCACTTACTGAAAAAAAAAATCAATATTTACTAATGAAAGAAAGCAGCTTTGTCGAAGGAGGTGCGCTGCATACATTTGGAGAAAATTTCGATCATGAGGGGAAACCTTTCAAGGGTAAAAACAACTATATAATTTATGGAACATCCATCGATTACTTAATAGATAGCAAAGTACTTTTAGTTCCAAATTATATTAAAATTGACGTCGATAGTGTAGAGCATTTAATTTTAAGGGGAGGAAAAAAATATTTGTCTAGTCCAGAAATAAAAAGTATATCTGTAGAACTTAATGAAAACTTTAAAGAACAACATGACGAAGTGTTTAAAATTCTTCAAGAATCAGGCTTTGAATTTATTAACAAAAAGAGGTCAGCAAAAATAGATGTTTCAAATAAGTTTTTTGGAACTTATAACTTTATTTTTGTGAAAAAAAATGCCTTTTCTTAGTTTTTTTAAAAATAAAAAAGTTTTAATAACAGGGCACACTGGCTTTAAGGGAAGTTGGTTAACTTCAATACTCTTAAGTTTAGAGGCTAAAATCATAGGAGTATCTTTAGAGACAAAAAAAGAATCACACTTTGAGTTACTTAAATTAAAAAAAAAAATTATTGATATTAAATGTGACATAAGAAACCAAGAAAAATTAAAAAAAATTATTAATAAATATCAACCAGATATAGTTTTCCATCTTGCTGCTCAATCACTTGTAAGTTTATCATATAAAAACCCCATCCAAACCTGGACAACAAATGTTATAGGAACTTTAAATTTAATTGAAAGTTTAAAAATATTAAAAAAAAAATGCTCTGCCATTATAATTACTAGTGATAAATGTTATTTAAACGTAGAAAAAAAAGAGGGATATAAAGAAAATGATAAACTGGGAGGTATGGATCCGTATAGCGGGTCTAAAGCTTCGGCTGAAAATGTTTTTTTGTCTGAATACAAATCCTTTTTTATAAAAAGTAAAAACATAACACTTGCAACAGCAAGAGCAGGCAATGTTGTTGGTGGAGGAGATTGGTCAAGAGATAGAATAATACCTGATTTTATTACATCAATTCAAAACAAAAAAATATTAAAATTAAGAAGTCCAAACTCAACTAGGCCCTGGCAACACGTTCTAGATCCTTTATTTGGATATTTAAAACTATCATATGCCTTAAGTAGAAATGTTAAGAATATTAACGGGTCTTCATTTAATTTTGGCCCTAAATCTAATGTTAATAAAAAAGTGATAGACGTAATAAAAGAAATAAATAAAAAAATTAAAGTTGGTAGATGGACAATTATAAAAAATAATAAAAAATTCCACGAGTCAACTTTGCTCAAACTAAACTCTGATTTAGCAAGAAAAAAATTAAAATGGGAAACCCAGCTTAAATTTAAAGATACTATGAGTTTAACCTCTGAGTGGTATTTAGAATATATTAAAAATAAAAAGATATTAACATTTGAACAAATTAAAAAATTTATAAAGAATTTAAAATGAAAGTAGTAATATTAGCAGGTGGATTTGGAACAAGACTTTCTGAGTACACTAAAATACTTCCGAAACCCATGGTGAAAGTCGGCGGTAAACCGATACTGTTACACATAATGAATCACTATGCAAAATATGGTTTTGATAATTTTTATATAGCTCTTGGTTACAAAGGTGAAATTATAAAAAAATATTTTAAAAAGAAAAAATTCAAGTGGAAAATCAATCTAATAGAAACAGGAAAAAATACAATGACGGGGGGAAGGTTACTCAAAATGAAAAAATATATCGGGAATGAAACTTTTATGGCAACATATGGAGATGGAATTAGCGATGTTAACTTAAAGAAATTAGTTAAATTTCACAAAAAATCAAAAAAAATTGCTACGTTGACAGCCGTAAGACCTCCAGCTAGATTTGGTGGTTTAAAATTGAGTGGAAACTCCGTTAAATACTTTAAAGAAAAATCAAAATTAGATGAGAGCTGGATAAATGGGGGATTTTTCGTATTAGAACCAGAGATTTTTAAATTTATTAAAAATAATAATACTTACTTTGAACGCGAACCATTAGAAAACCTTACGAAAAGAAAACAACTTGCTGCCCTTAAACACGATGGATTTTGGCAATGTATGGACACGAAAAGAGACAAAGATAACATAGACAAATTACTAAGAAAAAATTGAAAAAAAATAACATTCTAATTATTGGGGGTACAGGGTTTATTGGGTACCATCTGGCTATAGCTACTCTTAAGCTAGGATGGAAAGTCACTAGCATTTCGTATAGTAAACCGAAAAAAATTAGAAAAATTAAAAATGTAAAATATATTTTATGCGACATCACCAAAAAAAATCTTTTGAAAAAAAAAATTCAAAAAGAATATGAGTTTGTAGTAAATCTTGGTGGCCATGTAAATCATAGCAATAAGGTCAAAACTTATAACAGCCATTTCATTGGATGCAAAAATATTGCAGAAATATTCTTAAAAAAGAATATAAAATCATTTGTTCAAATTGGAAGTAGTGCTGAATATGGAACATTAAATTCTCCACATTACGAAAAATTTACCTGTTCTCCAAAATCGGTTTATGGGAAAGCAAAATTACTTGCTACGAAACATTTAATGAAACTATATAAAAAATATAAGTTCCCCGTAAGTGTCATTAGAGTTTATCAAGCGTATGGCCCCAGACAAGACTTTAATAGGTTTATCCCAATAGTAATTAAAGGATGTTTGACCAGAAATTTTTTCCCATGTTCTCATGGTAATCAATTTAGGGATTTTTTGTATATTGAGGATGTTATTAGTTCAATTATCAAGTGTTTAAAATTAGAAAAATCTAGTGGAGAAATTTTTAATATTGGTTCTGGCAAACCAAAACAAATAAAAAAAATAATCAATGATTTAGTAAAAATTTCTAATGGAGGTTTGCCACAATTTGGAGAAATCAAATTACGAGCAGATGAAACTTTGAGTATTTATCCAAATATAAAAAAAGCAAAAAAAATACTTGATTGGACTCCGAAAGTTCCTTTTGATAAAGGTTTAAAAAAAACTATTAATTTTTACAAATAAATAAATCTTATGATAAAATTAAAAATTGACGAATTAATTAAAATCTCTATTATTTTTTTAATATTTGTATCTTATTTTGCTGGATTTAATTTACGAGAAAATTTAGCTGGTGGAGCAGAAGAAGATTTTTTACAGTTTACATGGCCAGCTTTAAAAGGTCTTGAAAATAATTTATCTTATTCACTTTTAAATTATGGAACGTTTCACGAGGGTTCCTGGCCAATGTTTCATTTACTAAATGCTTTTTTAAACCCTTTTACCTATTCAGAACTGGCATTTCAACTTTCAATTACAATTATATCAATTTTGAATGTTTTCTTATTTCAAAGAATAATAGTAAAAAAATATAATCTATCGTTTATAGATGCTTTTTTTATTTCAAGTATTTTACTATTATTACCTTTTTTTAGATCTTCAGCTTTTTGGGGACTTACAGAAAATTTTGGTTGGCTCTTTTTACTTTTATCAATAAATATCTACATTACTATTCCAGCAAAAACTCAAAAATTATCAATTAATATAATTTTAAAAATTTTTTTAACCAGCTTATTTTCTGCACTCGCTCTATATACGAGACAATACTTAGTTTTTTTTTCGGCTTTTGTTGTAATCAGTTCCTTATTAGATAAGAAATTTAATCATTTTATTTTATACGTGATTTTCTTTTCTATTCTTTCAATACCTAGTTTAGTGCTTATAAAAATTTGGGGAGGTTTAGCTGACACCAAAAATTTTGATTCTGATTGGTTCGGAGACAGACATTCACCGCTTAACATTATTAAAAATATTCCAATTTTTTTTAGTTATTTTTTATTTTATTTATTTCCATTTCTTTTTATTCAAGATAAATTTTTTTCAACAACTAAAGAAATTAAAGAAAAATCAATAATATTCATACTTTGCTTTTTAGTGTTTATGATTATTTATTTAGTTGGATATTTTGATTATTTGAAAGAGATCACTTTAGGAGGCGGTGTTTTTATCAAATTAAACAAACTTCTATTTGGTGATAATTTAATATTTTTTTTATTTATAAGTAGTTTAGGATTAACATTTATAATTAGTTTAGTTAGACTGTATCCAAAAAATATAGTTATACTGGTTACTTTATTAATATACTGTATACCGCAATATTTTTTTCAAGAATATGTAGAGCCTTTAATATTATTAATATTTCTTTTTTTAATGAAAAATAAATATAACTTTTTTGAAAAAGATGTAAAAAATTATACTTTATATTTTGTACAAATTTACTTCATTTCAAATCTTGCTTTTACTTATTTTTACAGAAACTTACTCTAATAAAGAAATTATTTTTCTATTCGAGGAAAAGGCAGGGGCAGTATAAATTTTCCCTTAAAACCCCTCTTCTTAAGATTAATTTTTAGCTCTTTCGCAATATGCCAAGAAAACAAAATAACATATTCGGGTTTATCCTTATAAAGTTTTTTCTCTGAAACTATGGGTATATCTGTCCCCGGCATATAATTGCCGATTTTATATGAGCCATCAATTTCACAAACGCAACTTACTAGGTTTTCATTAATACCTGTATAATTTATTAAAGTTGAAGCTCTAGAAGGAGCACCAATACCAAAAACAGTTTTATTTTTCTTTTTAATATCTAAAAGAATTTTGTTAATTTTAATTTTGGATTGAATAACGTTAAATTTAAACTTTTTAAAATTTTTCCAGTTAAGACTATTCTTTTCTTTTTTTTCTATTATTTTTACACTTTTCGTTTTTTTGAATTTCCCCTTGTGTGCCGCATACACTCTTATTGAGCCACCGTGAGTAGGAATTTGTTTAGCATGAAAAATTTCAAGATTATATTTATCGAACAAAAACTTTAGACTTTGTAAAGAATAATATCTAAGATGTTCATGGTAAATTGTATCATATTGAAGTGTTTCTATAAGATTTAAAAAATAATGAGACTCGGTAACAAATACACCATCTTTGTCCAATATTCTTTTGATGTTTTTCAATAGTTCTGAAAGGTCATCTATGTGAGCAAAAACATTAGTTGCGGTAATAACTTTTGCAGCTCCATATTGTTTTAAAATTTTTTTTGATATCTTTGTGCTGAAATAGTCAATAATTGTTCTTATTCCTTTTTTTCTAGCGATTTTGCCAATATTTTCAGGCGTTACGCCTAGAACCTTATGTTTTTTTACAAAATTAGAAAGCAAGTTACCATCGTTTGATCCAATATCAATTATGAGGTCATTTTTTTTAAGCCTTAAAATTTTGCTACATTCTTGATAGAGGTTTTGAAAATTTTCTCTTAAAATCTTTGTAGTACTACTTGTGTAGGGGTATTCTTTCGGAAATAAAATTTCTTTATCAACAATAGTGTCTAATTGAGCAAGCCTAGAAGATTCAGAAAATACTAAATTTGTTGAAAAAAATTTTATTTCCTGATTGTCATGACCTATTTTAACCAGCTTATTTACCGGGGGCAAATATCCTAATGATAAAATATTTTTTAAATCTTTTTTTTTAGATATTTGACAAGATTTAATAAGCTTAGAGTATTTAGAATTCATAATATTGATTTGTTTTATATTAAAAAGTCAAAATAATAGATAGTTTTATTTTTTTAGTATATGTAGATGCCAATATTCTTGTATAAATAAATTAATAAATATATTAAATACTAATTAAGCTACTAAGAGCTATAAATAACAGGTTTTAAATGGTCAGAATAAAATCAAAAAATATTTCAATTATAGGGGGCGCAGGTCACGTTGGATTCCCTTTGGGCTTAGCATTTGCTGAAAAGGGATTTGAGGTTAATTTAGTTGATAAGAACAAAAATAATCTTCTTAAAATATTAAAGTGCCAACCTCCTTTTATGGAGCTAGGAGCAAAAAAAGTATTAAAAAAAGTATTAAAAAAAAAAAAATTTACAATTAATTTAAATTTGAAGTCTGTAGAAACAAGTAAATTTATTATTGTATGTATCGGCACTCCAATTAATTCAGCTCTCAAACCAAAAGTAAAAGAATTTCTGAGCTTATTTAAACAACTTAAAAAATATTTAAAAAACGAACAAATAGTAATTATTAGAAGTTCAATTTTCCCCGGAACATTCAACAGCATTCAAAAAATATTAAAAAATAAAAATATTTTTTATTGTCCGGAAAGAATAGTTCAGGGAAAATCTTTAATTGAGCTTCCGAAGCTTCCCCAAATTATTGCTAGCAACAGTTCTAAAAATTTCGATTTAATAAAGAGACTTTTTGAAAAAATATCACTTAAAATAATAAAAACATCGGTAATAGAGGCTGAGCTTATAAAACTCTTTTCTAATGCAAACAGATATATCAATTTTGCAATAGCTAATCAATTTTATTTAATTTGTAAGGATAATAATTTAGATTTTTCAAGGGTGCGAAAAATTATGAGAGACGGTTATGAAAGAAATTTAAATCTAGAAAAAGCTGGTTTTACAGCTGGTCCATGTTTGCTTAAGGACACAATGCAGCTCTCTTCATTTTATAAAAAAAAATTTAACATCGGTCATGAGGCTATGAAAATTAACGAGGGCATACCAAACTTCATAATTGATCAATTAAAAAAAATTGAAAATATCAAAAAGAAAACAATAGGAATTCTTGGGTTAACATTTAAAGCTGAGACAGACGATATAAGAGACTCTCTTTCAATTAAATTAAAAAATAAATTAAAAAGACTGAAATATAAAATATTAGTGTCGGATGAATATTATAAAGATAAAGAAAATAAAGATAAAAACTTACTCATTAAGAAATCTAATATAATTATAATTGGTGCTCCACATGCAAAATATAAAACGCTAAAATTTCCTAAAAATAAAAAAATTATAGATATTTGGGGTCTTTATAAAAAAAAATATTCAATTGATGCGTCAAAAAATTTATAAAACAAATTATATTTTATTACTGGGCGGTTCAGGCCAATTAGGTAAAAATATTCTAAAATCTAAAAAATTTAAAAAGATTCACTTTCCTAAAAAAAAAGATTTAAATTTACTTAATAAAAAACAAATTGACAGATTTATTTCTAAAAAATATAAAGCAATTATAAACTGTACAGGCTACGCAAGAGTTAGAGATTGCGAAAAACATCCCTTTAAAGCAATCAATATCAATATCGATGGAATTACAAATCTAGTTAAAAGCATAAAAAAAAATAAAGTTAATTCCAGACTAATACATATTTCTTCTGACGCTGTTTATAACCCATTTGGAAAAAATCATTTGGAAAAAGATGTTTTAAAGCCATATAATTTTTATGGTTTTACTAAATATCTTGGAGAAAAAGTAGTTAAAAGAATTAAAAATTCAGTAATAATTAGAACAAGGTTTTTTGACAAAAACAAAATTAAATATAATGATGCAGCTATAGATATTTTTTCTTCAATGATTGATGTAAATAAACTAGTAAAAATTCTATATAAAATAACTAACGCTAATTTTAAAGGTATAATCAATGTTGGAGAAAAGAGAGAGTCTGACTATAAAAAACTGTCAAAACTTAAAAAAAACTTAAAAAAAACAAGCTGGTACAAAATCCAGAGTAAAAATAATGTAATTATAAGTAAAGATTCATCTATGAATGTCTCAGTAATGAAAAGAATATTAAAATATTAATGAAAAGTAATTTGGACATAATCATTCCAATTTTTAACGAAGGTTATAAAATTATTGAACTTTTAGGAATTTTTGATAAAAAAATTAATTCTAGTTTTAGAGTGTTGCTATGTTACGATAGCGAAACTGACGATATTTTTAAGTATAAACATGAAATAAAAAGTTTTAACTTTGATATTGTATTGGTAAAAAACCCTTTAAAAGGTCCTTGTAGCGCTGTAATAGCTGGCCTTAATTACGATCATACAGAATGCAAAATTGTTTATCCTGCGGATGATTTTATTAATATTGTTTTGTTAGACAAAATGTATGATTTATATAAAAAAAATAATTCAGCCATTGTAGTTGCTAGCAGATTTACTGCTGGAGGATCAATGAAGGGTTGCCCATTACTAAAATCTATTTTAGTTAGAGTTGCTTCCTGGAGCCTTTATTTTTTTTCAAGTATACCTGTAAAAGATGCGAGCAATGGTTTTAGGTTATTTTCTAATAAACTTTTAACTAAAGTTAATATAGAATCAAAATTAGGATTTGCATATTCTTTAGAGCTTTTAGTTAAATCTGAAAGATTAAAAATGAGAATTGACGAAATACCAGCTCAGTGGGAAGAAAGAAGTGTGGGGGAAAGTAAATTTAAAATATTTAAATGGTTACCAGAATATATAAAATGGTACACTTATGGTTTAAAAACTTTTTGGCTAAAGAAAAAAAAACCTATAAATCTAAAAGATTAACATGAAAATAAAAAAAATACCCTTTGCGCAACCTGTTATAAATGCAAAAAAAGCTACAAGTATAATTAAAAAAGTTTTTAACGACAACTTTCCAAATGAAGGAAAATTCGTAAATAATTTTGAAGAAAAAATATCAAAATTACTAAATGTAAAATATGTAGTTTCTGCAACCAGTGGAACAATATCTATTTTTTTAGCTTTAAAGGCACTAGGAGTTAAAAGAAATGACGAAGTAATTGTTCCCAACATCACTTTTCCAGCAACTGCAAATGCTGTAAAGTTAACTGGTGCAAAATTGGTTTTAGCAGATGTAAATCAAGAAGATTTATTAATCAACATTGATGATTTAAAAAAAAAATAACTAAAAAAACTAAGGCTATAATTCCTGTTCATATATCAGGGCGTGGAGGAAAAATTAAAGAATTAATAAAATTCGCAAAAAATAAAAAAATTTTTATCATAGAAGATGCGGCAGAAGCCTTTATGTCAAAATTAGGAAAAAATTATTTAGGCACACTTGGAGACGCCGGATGTTTCTCATTTGCATCAAATAAGATAATAACTACTGGACAAGGTGGGATTATTGTTACAAATAATAAAAAAACTTATGTCAAAATTAAAAAATTAAAAGATCAAGGAAGACAAAGTCCGACTATTGGCGGGGAAGATTATTATGATTCGGTAGGCTATAATTTTAAATTTACAAATATGCAGGGAGCATTGGGATTATCGCAATTAACTGATTTGAGTTTGAGAATTAAAATCTTAAAAAACCATTATTTTTTATACAAAAAATATTTAATAAAAAATAAATATTTTCGTCTAATTGGGTTCAATACAAGTTTAGGTGAACTGCCACTTTGGACAGACGCTTATTGCAGTGACAGAAATAAACTTTTTGAATATTTAAGACAAAAAGGAGCTAACTGTAGATATTTTTGGCTTCCATTAAATGTATGTAAGCCATATAAACAATCTTTTTCAAGGCTGAATAATTCAAGAAAGCTTTATAAAAAATTAATTTGGTTGCCTTCATCTTTAGACATTAAGAAAAAAGATATAATCAGGGTTTGCAAATTTATTAACAAATATTACTTACAAAAATTAAATGAAAACAAAATTAAAAAATAAAAAAAAACATTATTTAATTACAGGAGGTCTTGGTTTTATAGGCTCGGCTATTACAAATAGGCTTTTAAAAAATGGATATAAAGTTAGCGTTTTAGATGATTTATCCAGGGGAAAAAAAAGAAGAATAGTAAAAAAAAGTAAAAATTTGATAATAATAAATGGCGATATCAGGAAAATTGAAACAGTAAAAAAGGCATTATCTAATATAGATGCAGTAATACACCTTGCATATATTAATGGAACGAAATACTTTTACACTAAGCCAACAGATATTCTTGAAATAGCTGTAAAAGGAATAGTAAACATTATCGACGGATGTAAATCTAAAAATATTAAAGAATTATATCTAGCCTCGAGTTCTGAAGTTTACCAAACTCCAAATAAAATTCCCACAACGGAGAAGGAAAGTCTAAAAATACCAGACGTGTACAATCCAAGGTACTCATATGGAGGAGGGAAGATATTGACTGAGCTAATGGGTATTCATTATGGAAAAAAATTTTTTAATAAATTAATAATTTTTAGACCTCACAATGTTTATGGGGAAGATATGGGAAATGAACATGTTGTACCAGAATTTATAAATCGTTTTAAAAAATTAAAAAACAAAAATTTTTCTATCCAAGGAAACGGAAATGAAACAAGATCTTTTATTTATATAGAAGATTTTGTAGACGCCTTTGAGTGTATTTTAAAAAAGGGAAAACATTTAGAAATATATAATATCGGAACAAGTGAACAGGTATCTATTAAAAATTTAGCATATAAGCTGTCGAAGATATTTAAAAAAAAAATTATTCTAAAAAAAACAAAAATAGCCAAAGGTGGAACTGTAAGAAGGCTTCCAGATATAAGAAAAATTCAACGCATAGGATTTAAGCAAAAAACGAAATTAATTAGAGGGTTAGAAATATTAGTAGAAAAAAGCATCTAAGCTTATGGAACAAACAGTATACAGTAGACATATTGATAATGAAAAAGAACACTGGTGGTTTGCTGCAAGAAGGGAAATTATATACTCAACATTAAAAAATTTTAATTCAAAAAATAATCAAATGAAGATTTTAGACTTCGGATCTGGCAGTGGAACAAATATAAAGATGTTATGTCAATTTGGTAAAGTAGATGTATTTGAAACTAATTCGAAAATGAGAGACTACTTAAAAAAAAAATTTAAAAGAAAAAAAAATGTAACAATCTTGAATAGTATAAAAAAAAATAGTTATGACTTAATTTTAGCCGCGGATGTAATAGAGCACATAAAAAATGATAAAAAAGTATTAAAAGAATTTTTTAGCTATTTAAAAAAAGGGGGTGTTATTTTAATAACGGTCCCTGCTTTTGAATTTCTATTTTCAAGCAAAGATCGTGTATTAAAACACTTTAGAAGATATAGAAAATCAAGCCTTACAAAATTAGTTAAAAAAAACTTTTTAATAAAAAAAATTTCTTATTTTAATTTTTTTCTTTTTTTTCCTATCGCTTTTTCAATTTTATATTTAAAATTAAAAAATTCCAAATTCATTAATTTTGCTGAATCAACACCTAATTATTTTGTAAACCTTTTATTAAAAAAAATTTTCTCAGCAGAAAAATATTTTTTAAGAAATATTAATTTTCCGTTTGGTATCTCATTATTATTAGTGGCTAAAAAAAATGATTAATGAATTAAGCATTATTTTTCCAATTTTTAATGAAGAAAAAAGATTACCAAATACCTTTAAAGAAATAATTAAATTTAAAAAAAGTTTTAAAAATCAAAAACTTGAAATTATTTTTGTAGATGACGGAAGTAATGACAGATCTCATTTATTAATTAATAATTTTATAAGTCAAAAAAATTCTAAAAAATTAAAACTAAAGAAAATATTTTTAAATAAGAATATGGGTAAGGGTAAAGCACTGAAAAAAGGAGTTAAAGAATCCACTATGTCTTGGGTATTAACTACGGATGTAGATTTATCCGTACCGCTAAATCAAGTCTTAAAATGGGATAAAAAAAAACTATTAAAAAAAAATCATATTATTTTTGGCTCAAGAAACCTCGTTAAATCAGTAGTTAAAAAGAAAAAATATCGCTTTTTTTTAGGAAAAATTTTAAACCTATTAACAAAAAGTATTCTTAGTATTAAATTAAATGATTCACAGTGCGGATATAAGCTTTATGAAAAAAAAACTGCCAAAGCAGTTTTTTCAATTATGACTAATAACGGATTTGCCCATGATCTTGAGATTGTATTGATTTCTGCAAAAAAAAATTTATTTATTCAAGAACTGCCTGTAAAATGGACTCACAAAGATGGAAGTAAATTAAATATATTTTACGATCCAATTAAGATGTTTTTAAGTATAATAGCTTTACGAATAAAATATTTTTAGTTAATTAATTTTATATTTTCTAAAATAAAACCTATTTTTCTTGAGTCAGGACTTATTAAAAGATCCATTGGAGAAATAGGTTTTTTATTAATAAACTCTATCTCAATGATTTGGCTATCTAGCATTTTGTGATTTATTTTAAATTTTATATTTAGTTTTGGATTAATTCTTTTCTCATCATATTTAAATTTAATTTTATTATTGAACTTTCCATTAATTAAAACATCTAATTCTAGTAGTGGAACTTTTTTGTTAAGAAAAGGGGCGCAATTCATTTCAACAAATATATCCTTGGATACGTCATTAACTTGAAATAATAAATTAGAAAAAGCTCCCTCACTCCACACTCCTTTATTGTTAAAATTATGAGACCAACCAAATCCTAATATACCTGATTTATTTTGTATATTTAAAATTTTCGGTTCATTAAAATTTAGTTTTGAAATAGAAATATTTTTTAATTTTTTTTTATCATTTACGTTCATTAAATTTTTTTTATTTTTAATCATTACCCAAAAGTTATCACGATAGAAAAAACCAACATTAAGACCTCTATATTTTTCTCTTAAAATTAATAAATGACCTAAATTGTCGATCACATAAATTGTCTCAGGATTTAAATTTTTTTGGATTAAATCTTTGTATAATTTATATCTTTTTTCTGCAGATTTGCCTCTATCCATTCTGGCAATCTTAACTATATTGGTTTTTTTAAATTTATTATCTTCCATTAAATAAGCAAAACTATCAAAAAACTTATTATAATTTGAAGGTTTTGTAGTAAATATTTTATTGATACCGCCACCATAATTTTTCCAAAAGTTATCCTTTAAGTAATCTGTATTTGTAACAAATCTATTTAGATTTAAATAATTTTTAATACCAATAGAGGTATCTAGTAATTGTACTGTTAAAATAACTGCGAGAATAAGAAAAGATTTTCTTTTAGTAAATTTTTTATAAATTAAAAATATTGAAAAAAATAATAAAGCATAGTTTATTATCCAGAATAACCTACCCGATGATCTTGTAATACTTAAAGCCCCATATAAAAATTTATTTAAGCTAATTTGAATAATATCTATTGAGCCAAAAGAAATAATGTTTGAAAGTGATAAGATTGTTATTACAGAAAACAAAAATACTATTTTAAAATTAAAAAATAAACTTAAGTAGTTTTTTCTTAAATTTCTATTAAAGAAAATATTAAAAAACAAAAATCCCATTAACATTAAACCACCTAGTCCTGGATAATTAAATCCTTCTAATTCCTCTCCATTAGATAATTTAATATCAGGTAAAATCGAAGACCAAGATAGTCCGTTAAATGTATGAACCGGATCAAATAAACTTAAAAGATTTAATTTATACACTCCAAAACCGAGAGCGATAGTGTCTACTACTCTTACTTCAAAATACCCAGCGCCGTACATAACTAGAATAAGTAGTCCGTGTGTAATTAAAATATTTTGAATATATCTTTTTATATTAAGATTTTTTTTAAGGAGATCGTATAATTTGAAAAAGTTATATATAAGTAGATTAATAAAGGTAAAATAAAAATGTATCAATGAGGTTAAAAGAATCAAACAAATCCAGATTTTTTCTATCTTTTTTTGATCTTTTTCTAGCATTAAATAAATCGTGACAATTAAAGTCCACTGACCAAATAAAGCTGGATGCCACCCCATTCTATAAATAAAAATAGGGAAAAATATAAATAAAAAAGATCCTAAGAATGAAAACAACTTATCTTTAGTAAATTTATAGATTAAAAAATTGCTAAGGAGCCCCTGCAGAAAAAAACATATACCAAACCAAAGAGTAAAATATTGAAACTTCTCTGGAAGCAGAAAGTTAAAAGACTTAAAAAAAAAGGCAAGTAGGGGAATCGAGTCCGAATATACTATTGAGTTACCCACTCCATCTCCATAATTTGGATTGCTCCCTAAAGGAAATCTCCATTCATCATTGTTAAAAAAATACCACCCAGTCTGATGTGCGGACATGTCATTTCCTGAAAAAAGCCATTTAGTATTAATAAAATTTATATTTTCTATCCCATTAAATAAAATTGTTAAGAAGATAGATATAGCTAGGTAAACTAAAGCCAGCAGATAGAAGTTATTTTTTTGATATGTCACTATTTTTAATTTTCTTCATATTATATAAAGCTAATGCTAGTATTAGCCAAGTTAAACTACCTTGCCACGTTCCAAATAAACTTCCGGTAGACTTTAAAGGGAACAACTCTATTAGAAGATTGATAAAGGGAAAAGCAAAAAAATATTTTAAATTATAATTAAATCTATTAACTCTTAAAATAGTTTTTATTCTATTAATTGATTTAATTAATATAAATAACGTTAATAAAGTAAATCCTATAATTCCTGTATCGTGCAAGACTTCTAAATGATAATTATGGGGGTGAGTAGAGCAGTTACTTACATTTACACAATTAAACCTAAAAGATTTAAGTCCATTTCCAAAATATATGTTTCTTTGATATGACTCAATTACAGCTTTATATAATTTAAAATGAGCGTGGTTAAAAAAAGAGATGTTTTTGTCTTTACCTATTTTTTCAATATCAATTGATAATTTCTCGATATTTCTAATATGATTTTTTAATTGATCACTAGTACTCATTAAATATGAAAAAGAAAAATAAGATACAAATAAAGATAATATCAAAACTTTTCTTAATTTACTGAAAAGTATTGATAAGAGAATTAAAGTTACTACAAGTAAAATTAAATTCATTCTATTACTTGCAACAAAAACCGCATTAAGATGTAACATTACAAAAATTAAAATAAAAATATTTTTATTGTCTTTATTGTTTAAAAAATAAAAAAGTCCAAGAAAAGAGAATAAAAAAAGTTTTTGAACATATCCACCAGCTATTGCTTCATAGCCAAAAACACCTGTTAATCTACCTTCATGCGGAGTAATTCCAAAAATATCTTTTCCATAAAAAAATTGAATAAGTAAATCGATAGAGACAAAAGATGTGCATATTAAACAAACCTTAAAAAAATTATTTAAATTAATTTTATTATTTTCAATTAAAACTTTTAAAACTAGATACAAACCTAAAAATCTAATCAATAAAAATGCTTTTATTAATATTTTTTCACCCACAAGGTTTATATTTAATGCTGTAACAAAAATATAATAAATAAAGAAAATTAATAAAATCGCATCAATTTTATCAAAGTTAGATTTAAGTTTTTCAGCTCTAATTGAAAGGAAGCCTATTAGAACTACTAGCATAATATTAATATTGATAAGCAAACTTCCTAAAATAAAAGAGATGGGCAGAAAACACAACGTCCAGTTAATTAAGTTATTTAGTGATAAGGAATTTTTAACCACAGACATATTTAAAATACACATATAATATATAAGTGATATTA
>MDSY01097005.1_pt1 | contig 24698 bp, 18 predicted proteins | sample 811131 | NCBI WGS metagenome assembly MDSY01 (sample SAMN05326643, study PRJNA326480) | marine metagenome | isolation source: seawater | place: Atlantic Ocean: South West | collected 2010
CCACATTAACCACATTCGGAGCATTCATGAAGGTTCTGGTAGCAATAAAACGCGTTGTTGATTATAACGTAAAAGTTCGGCCTAAGGCCGACGGCTCTGACGTTGAGTTAAATAACGTCAAAATGTCATTAAACCCCTTTTGCGAAATAGCTGTTGAAGAGGCCGTTCGCTTAAAAGAAGCGGGCACTGCATCTGAAATTATCGCCGTCTCGATTGGGCCTAAAGTTGTTCAAGAGCAACTCCGTACCGCCTTAGCGCTTGGGGCAGACAGAGCGATAATGGTTGAAACAGATAGCGAACCGCAACCCTTAGGCGTTGCAAAATTATTGAAAGCCATAGTAGATAAAGAAAGCCCTGACTTAATTATATTGGGTAAACAGTCAATCGACGGCGATAATAATCAAACGGGTCAAATGCTGGCAGCATTGGCAGGCATTGGACAAGGCACCTTCGCCTCTAACATTGAGGTGGCGGATAGCACACTCAACGTAACTCGCGAGGTTGATGGCGGTTTGCAAACGGTGACACTGACATTGCCTGCTGTTGTGACTACCGATCTTCGCTTAAATGAACCTCGCTACGCATCACTGCCTAATATCATGAAGGCTAAAAAGAAGCCCCTAGATATTTTTACTCCCGATGACTTGGCTGTTAATCTGACTAACACTGTCAGCATGATCAAGGTTGAACCCCCCGCAGAGCGTCAAGCCGGTATCAAAGTAGCGTCGGTCGATGAGCTAGTAGAAAAACTTAAAAACGAGGCAAAAGTAATCTAATGAGTATATTAGTTATTGCAGAACATGATAACGCGAGCCTGAAAGGCGCAACATTAAACACTGTGACAGCAGCCCTTGCTATGGGGGGTGATATTCACTTGCTGGTGGCTGGGAGTGATTGTGCTGCCGCTGGTGCTGAAGCAGCGGCTGCCCATGGTGTCGCTAAAGTATTGATTGCAGATAATGCGGTCTATGCCCACCAACTAGCCGAAAACATAGCGGGGTTAGTCACCGAGCTTGCCGCTGATTATGACGCGGTATTAGCCCCGGCAACGGGTAACGGTAAAAACATCCTTCCTCGGGTCGCTGCCAGTCTTGATGTTCAAATGTTGTCTGAGATTATCAGCGTCGAGTCTGCGGATACTTTTAAACGTCCAATATACGCAGGCAATGTTATAGCGACAGTGCAATCGACAGATGCAAAGAAAGTTATTACCGTTCGTGCTACAGCATTTGATGCTGTTTCGGCCAGCGGAGGAAATGCTGACGTTGTTTCACTGGATCAGGTTACGGATGCAGGTGTGTCGTCGTTCGTAAGCGAGGAACTTGCTGTCTCAGATCGGCCGGAATTGACGGCTGCAAATATCGTTGTTTCTGGCGGTAGAGGCATGCAAAACGGCGATAACTTTAAATTGATTGAAGCTGTTGCCGATAAGCTAAATGCGGCAATGGGCGCATCACGCGCGGCGGTTGACGCTGGCTTTGTACCGAATGATATGCAAGTCGGCCAGACGGGTAAAATCGTTGCCCCTGATTTATATATTGCCGTCGGTATCTCCGGTGCCATTCAACACTTGGCAGGCATGAAAGACAGCAAGATTATTGTCGCGATCAATAAAGATGAGGACGCCCCGATTTTTCAGGTTGCAGATTATGGCTTAGTTGCTGATTTATTTGAGGCTTTGCCTGCATTGGAAGCGCAGCTCTAGTTTCAGATATCCATAGGCTGTTGTCTTCAAGCCAAACGATAAAAAAGCCTGGCCAGTCCAGGTTTTTTTTCGAATAACACAGGGGATACATATAGGTGAGCAACTCAGTTAATAACTCCGTTAGTTGGGGATCCCAACCTATTTCGCCGGCAATCATTGAAAAAGTGGCTTTTTTGCTCGGTCGAGAACCAAGGGGGCTAGAGGCGATAGAAGTGGTTGATGATCAGGGTGCGCCATCGGTGATACGGGTGGCTAGCTTAGTTGATGATAAGCCATTTCCAACAATGTATTGGTTGGTCGATAAGCAGTTAAATTATCGCATTGACCGCTTAGAGGCTAGTGGCCTCATTAGCCGAATGCAGCACATCATCGATGCGGACGATGCTCTCAAAGGAGCGATGGTTAATGATCATAGAGACTTTATTTGTCAGCGTGATATTCATATGTCTGAATCAGTCAAGCAACGGTTAATCGATAAGGGCTACTATGAGCCATTGCAGCTGCGAGGTATCGGTGGGATTGCCAATTTTTCCCGTATTCGTTGTTTACACACTTATTATGCTTCTCACTTGGTGAATCAAAATACCATTGGCAATTGGCTCGATAAAGAATATCTTTAATCGTTGATGCCCGTTTGGGTATCATTAATTACTTAGGAGTTAGAGCATGGTAGAGTTGAATGTTATTCGAAAAATTAGTGCGACCCTTGACAGCGTATGGGCAGTATTGGACGACTATGGAAATTTATCTTGGATTCCAGGTGCTGATAACGTTGAAGTGATCGGTGAAGGGGTCGGGATGACAAGGCGTTTACATATGCCTGGTCTTGAGTCACCCATTGATGAGACATTGACGGCTAAAGATGTTGCCAATAAGTCTTTTAGTTATACAATCCCAAAGAATGCGGTTATTCCTTTCGATGACTATAATGCAACAGTCACCGTGACCGGTGATGAAGATTCTGCAACTGTCAATTGGTTTTGTAGTTTTGATGAGGGTGAAGTGCCTGAGGCTGACGCAAAGACGATGATCGAAGGCAGCTATACAATGATGTTAGACGCCTTAGCAGCCAAGCTAGAAGCATAATGAGGTCTCTGTTTAAAGGTTTTGCTCTGAGGGGGTTTTACCCTCGCTGAGCCATAGCTTGATGTCTTCCAGAATTAGGCAGAAGCAGGGCACGACTAACAGTGCAATCAATGATGAAGTTAATACTCCAAACGCAAGCGATATTGCAATTGGAGTAAACATCATGGTTGATATTGACTCATTAATTAGCAACGGAATTAACCCAACAAATGTCGTGGCCGAAGTTAATGCGAGTGGCCTAAATCGTGACATTGCAGCACTTACGAGTGCACTATATGGATGGTTTAGCCGACGATTTTCTCGGTTATAAAAATCGACCATAATCAAACTTGCATTCACTGCAACCCCCGACAATGCCATGATGCCTAGTAACGAGAAAAACATCAAATCTTGGCCCATAATAACGTGACCAAACACCGCTCCGCAGGCCCCAAAAGGTATGACACTCATAACAATTAACGGTTGTAAATAAGACTTCAATGGAATCGCCAGCAAGGTATAAATAGCGAACATAGCGATACTTGCGGTGATGATTAAGCTGCCGGCAGCTTCTTGCTTTTCTTCTGCCTCACCAGCAAGATTAATGGCAATGCTGTAGCGGTCGGAAAGTGGTGGCATAATGCGGTTTTCAAGGTCACCAAGCACCTCTTCAGGTGTAATCACGCTTCGATCAACATCCGCTGTCACGCTAATCACTCTTAGCCCATTTATCCTCTTGATATTGGCCATGCCTCTTCCCATTGATGCCTCAGCAACCGTTGAAAAAGGGATCTCACTGCCTTCATTCGTGCGTATTTGCATTTGCTCAATATTACTTAAGGACCGTCTTTCTTCCTTTGGGTAGCGAACCATTATTTTAAGATCTTCGCGACCGCGTTGCAGTCGCTGAACTTCCTCGCCATAAAAGGCCTGCCTAACTTGAGTGGCCAAGTCTTGAGCGGTCAAGTTAAGTGAGCGAGCACTGTCTTTAATATTGAGCTGAAGTTCTCGTTTACCACCTTCAAATGAATCGACAATATCCATTACTCCAGGGTAGGCTCTTAATTCATTACTAAGTTCACTCGCTGCTCTTTCTAGCGCTACGATGTCTCTACCACGTAACTCAATTTCAATAGCTTTACCTGAAGAAAAAACTTCAGCAGTAAATGTGAGGTTATCAACTTTTGGAACATTGCCGGTCAGTTCACGCCAACGCTTCACTAAGTCATTAGGTGTTAGACCCTCGTGATTTGAAGGCAGTTCAATTTGCAGTGCAACCTCGGCTTGATGCCCACCACTGGGGTCTGCATCCCCGATGCTTGATCGGCCAAGCTGAATGCCGGCCGAAACCATAGTATCGGTGATGCGAATATCGGAACCTTGTTGATTTAATTCTTGTTCTAATTGACGACCACTTCGAACCAATTGCTGCGCGACAGCCTGAGTATCTTCGACGCTGGTACCAATGGGCATCGATACACTGGCGAATAATCTCTCGCCATCGACAGCAGGAAAAAATTGAAAAATAATCCTGCCGCTAGCCAATAATGCCATAGTAATAATGAGGCAGGCTAAACCAGTTGACGCAACTAAGTAGCGGCGGTTTAGGCACCAATTCAAACTGGGTTTGTAATACAGGTTTGCAAAGCTGAGCAGTGATTGAGTGAGCTTATCTTGTAAGCGAAAAAACCGATTTAATTTTTTTCCATTGCCTTGGTCGAATAAAGATTTTTTCGATAGCTGCATAGGTAAGATCAATTGAGAGGTGACTAGGCTAAAGACCAAAGCTAATATAGCCGTAACCCCAATGAACGAGAAAAATGAACCAATACCGCTTTTTAATGCGATTAAGGGTGTGAACGCGACGATTGATGTCAGTACGCCAAAGATAACCGGAGTCGCCACATCATTGACGCCATTAATAGCCGCTTGCTTGGGGTCTTGGCCAAGTTCTGCGTTGGTATAAATACGTTCTGCAACCACCACGCCCGCATCGACTAAGATACCTAAGATTAATAAGGTGCCAACGACTGAAATCGTACTAATAGTCACGCCCACAAAAGGGAAGGTAATCAATGTGCCCAGTAAGGTGATAGGCAGTCCGACAGCGACCCAAAATGCTAACCTTGGCCTTAAAAATAAGGCTAAAATAATGAGTACTAATACTAAGCCACCTAAACCATTGGTTCCGAGTGCATCGAGTCTGTCGACAAGGTCTTGTGACTCGTCTGACCAAAGAGTGATTCCGACACCGTCAGGCAGTTGGGTCTTGACTTGCTCAAGATAGTCTTTAACACTCGTGGCCACATTTATAACGTCTTCATTGCCTATTCTTTTAACACTGATCATTAATGCTGGCTGACCATTGAAAAGTGCGTTTACATCACTGCTTACGAACCCATCGTTTATGTTTGCAATATCACCGAGTCGCAGTTCAGTCGTGTCGCCACCGCTTATAATTATTATTTCTTCAAGGCTGCGAATGTCTCTTGCTTGAGTGACTGTTCTAATTAAAATCTGGCCGTCCAGTGTGTCGACTGAACCTGCGGGCAGATCAATAGAGTTTTGGCTGATTCGCTGCGCTATATCCCGTAAGTTAAGTCCATAGCGACGTAAGGTGTTTTCTGTGACCTCTACACTAATTTCATAATCTTTGGCGTAGTGAATAAAAACTTGTGAGACTTCTGGTAGATCGGTTAAGCCTAGACGAAGCTTCTCGGTTAAACGTTTCAGTGACATGGGGTCTGTGTCGCCATAAACAAATATCTGCAACACATTAGTGAGTAAAGTCACTAACTGAACAATTGGTTTTTCTGCCTCAGTTGGAAAAGTATTGATGCTATCTATCTTGCTTTTTATTTCATTCAATTTTTGATTTTTGTCGACGCCTTTAATAAGTTCTATTTGGACATTGCAACTGTTTTCGGCAGCCAAGCTGGTGATTTTTTTGATTCCAGGCGTGCCATTAATATTCTCTTCTACGCGAGAGCAAACGGTCTGCTCAACTTCTTCAGGTGAAGCGCCAGGGTAGGGAATAACGACACTAATGAGGTCGATATCAATATTTGGAAACTCTTCTCGATGCAGTTGTGGAAGAGCAATAATGCCGCCTAAGATAAGTGACCACATCAATAGGTTGGTTGCGACTCTATTTTCAATGAACCAAGCTAGAAAGTTTTTCATTTGAGGGCATCCAATGATTGATCCACAGAGGCTGTCATGACCTCCATCCCTTCAAAGATAATTGATGGAGGGCTCGTGCAAATAACGTCGTTATTGTTGAGTCCTTGACCAATGAGAACCGAATCTTGTTTTATTCGGATGATATCTATGTCACGGTAAGTAAGACGATTGTCTTGGTTAACAATCAGTACTTTGTCGTTAATCAGTGCGCTTCTTGGGATCAGCGTAGCGTTAGCGTACGAGCGACCAGCGATTTCGGCAGTAACAAATAAGCCGACTGTTAAAGGGGGTTGTTCGCCAAACTCAGGATTTTTAACGACTGCGACGGCATGAAATAGCCGAGTTTTTGGATCGACTTCGGATTCTATTCGTACTAATTGACCGTCCCATTGATACTCAATACCTCCGTAGATGCTAGTGATATTGACGTCAATAGACTCTTCGGGATTGAGTGCGCCGCGCATCTGCTTGGGCCAGTTTAAGAAGCCTAGATCATCATTGGATATGGGCAGTCTTACCTCAACAATATCATCGGCATAAAGTGTTGCAATGGACGCCCCAACAGTTAAGTAGCCACCTTCATCGATTGATTCTTGTTGAACTCGGCCTGAAAATGGCGCGGTAATTTCTGTACGCTGAACGTTAAGACTGGCTTGTTCTAGGTTGGCTTCGGTAATCTTAAGTGTCGCTTCTGCACGCTTATACATTTTAAAAGCATCATCAAGTTGGCTGTTACTGACAAGGTTCTTTTTAAATAGTCCCTGTTGCCGTTGATATTCATTTTCATAAATATCAAGATCGACTTGCGCGCGTATTTTCTCAGCGCTAGCTTTATCTCGTTGCAGTTTATAGTCAGCATTTTCAATGCGAATAAGGGGGTCGAACTGTTCAAATTTTCCGCCTGAAATTAATTTGTCGCTAACCCAAGTGACACGGCCGGCGATCTCACTGGCTAAATCTATTTGTTTGTGAGGTTTTACCAGCCCATACGCGGTGATTGATTGGCTTATTGTTGATAGCGTTATTGTTGCTATTTCAACGGTTGGTGGAGTTTTTAATGGTATGACTTTATCTATTTCAGGTTGATAAGATACCAATAGGCTCGACACACCAATCGCCACAACGACGACGGCTGTAGGTGCAAAAAAACGTTTCTTTAAAAGCTGGCTAAATAATGCCATATTGGCCCCTTAATACAAATTGGTCGTTATGTTCAAAAAACGCATTGAATCAGTCACGGTAAGCGGTTTGGATTGTCATTGAATCGAGTGCTAAATTAATCAGAGCCTAGCTTAGAAGTAGCTCTCAAGTAATTGATTGGCATAGTATACTATGCCACTAATTAAACAATAGCTCCGTTACAATATAAATACGCTGGTTTTTACACGTTGGTTTCACCGGTTACTTACGGCTTGTTAAGGTCACGACTTTTTTGCGCCAGTTGTGACATTCAGTGTTGCCTGTGCGTAACCTAATTGCAATTGTGATTCCTCGAGAAATAGCTTCTAATTTGTTGAGGTTTATCGCATCTATTTGATCAGAGAAATTGACCAAATTATCACCCAAAAAACCGTAGCTATGGGTTGGTGACCTTGTTTCACAACTAAGCCGAGTTTAAGGAATATTTTGAAGTAATGAGGAATTTATTGTTGAATATCAATAATGCTAGAATTTGTTTTTTCTTTTATTTGATGGTGGGTCTGCCATTCATCAGTAACGCTTCGGTATTCGATAATGTCTCATCAACACCCGTTGAATCGATGACGGATAAGGCATCGATTGGCTTGAAGCGCGCTGTCGATCTTATCAGTGGCAAAGTGAGCGATGCAAAAGTTGCCGTCACTGCCTTAATTGCAACGCCGTCGCCGCGGTCTTATAGTCAAGATCGTGAACCGTGCCTAAATTTTACCAACGAAAAACAAGCTTTTTTTGGTGATCTGCATGTTCACACAAAATATTCACTGGATGCCAGCACTCAGTCAACGCGAACCACTCCTGATCAAGCTTATCGGTTTGCGCAAGGTGAAGCGGTTGGCATACAGCCTTGGCAGGACGGTGAGGCGCTTCGATCTTTACAATTAGAGCGATCGTTAGATTTTGCGATGGTATCCGATCATGCAGAGCTGTTTGGAGAGACTTACATATGCAACACGCCTGAAGCAGAGGGTTATGGGTCTTGGCAGTGTAAAATTTATCGTTATATGCCTCGAGCTGCGTTTTATCTGTTTAATGCTACCGCAACGGTAAGGCAAACTCGACTTGGATTTTGTGGTGATGACGGTGAGTTGTGTCGACAAGCAGCCAGTGGACCATGGTTGGAAATGCAGGCAGTTGCTGAGCAGCACAATGATAAGAGTGATCGCTGCGAGTTTACTGCGTTCATTGGCTACGAATGGACGGGAGGCACTAAAACAGGCGCCAACTTGCATAGAAACGTTGTGTTTCGTAATGCTAAAGTGCCCACGCTGCCGGTTTCTTGGGTAGATGGTTCGGCACAGTATTTATGGCAAACACTTGAGTCGCAATGCAACGGTACGGATAGTGGCTGCGAGGCCTTAACAATTCCTCACAACTCAAATATTAGCAGTGGCTTTATGTTTAATCTCGACAATGATGGAACTGTTGCGATGTCAGATGAGCACTTTGTTCTGCGAAAAAAATACGAGCCCATTGTTGAAATTATGCAACACAAAGGCGCTTCAGAATGTTTTTACTCGGCTGAATTCGGTAGCGATGAACTTTGCGCATTTGAGTTTTTACCCACGAGTGGTTTTTTTGGTGGAGCACCGACAAAGGCAGGGGATGGTTTTGTTAGAGATGTCTTAAAGGAGGGCTTAATTGCTCAGCAAGCAACCGGCATTAATCCGTTTCAGTTCGGTTTTATTGGTTCTTCCGACACTCATTTGGGTACTCCCGGTGCGGTTGAAGAAAATGTTTTTCTAGGGCACGGTGGCGCTGGTGTGCCAGCGGGTAAGGCGATACCACCCGGACTGCCTGATTACCTTAAATATAACCCGGGGGGGCTAGCCGTGATTTGGGCTGAAGAAAACTCCCGTGATGCGTTATTTGACGCAATGCAGCGGGGTGAGACTTATGCGACCAGTGGTCCGCGTATTGAGACCCGCCTGTTTGGTGGTTGGGATTACAGTGAACAGCTCTGTGAAAGTAATGCCTTTGCCCAACGAGGCTATAATAAAGGGGTGCCAATGGGTGGTACACTGACAGCGCAACCTGAAACACAAACAAGTCCCGTCTTTGCCGTGTCTGCCCTGCAAGACCCTGGCACTCCTCGGTCGCCGGCGGTAGGCTTGCAACGCATTCAAATGGTCAAAGGCTGGATTGACGCCGATGGGAAAAAGCAAGAACAGGTGTTTGATGTGGCAGGCTCTATAGACAACGGGTCAGAGCTTGATTTAAATAATTGCGAGGTCTCGGGTAAGCAGTCAGCGAGTCTCTGTAGGGTTTGGCAAGACCCTGATTTCCATGCGGACCAGCCTGCATTTTACTACTCGCGCGTATTAGAGAATCCTAGCTGCCGTTGGAGTCAGCGACAGTGTGTGGCTAACGGTGTTGATTGCTCAATTCCGGACACGATAACGGATGGTTTCGAAGGCTGCTGTGCCGTCGAGCACCGACCGGCTATTCAAGAGCGTGCTTGGTCATCGCCAATTTGGTATCAACCGAATTGAGGTTTGATATGTTCACGATTACGTCATTAATTTTAAAAGGGTAAAGACATTATGCGACAATGTGATCAACATTATATTAACGGCCACTGGGTTAAGCCCTTTAGCGAGCGTCGTTTTGAGGTGATTAACCCTGCGACTGAGCAGTCGGCAGGGTCGATTATGATGGCTAATACAGCGGATGTTAATCGGGCAGTAACTGCAGCAAAGTGCGCATTCCCCAGTTACTCGCTCAGTTCAGTCGATGAGCGGATTGCCATGTTTGAAGCAATTTTGGCGGCTTACTTAGCAAGAGTCGACGATATTGCCGCGGCTATCACCTTGGAAATGGGTGCACCCTATGCTTTTCTTTCCAAGCCTCAGCAAGCACCGACCGGTGCTGGGCATTTTGCTACGATGCTTGAGGTATTAAAGACATTTGCTTTTGAATCAGATCATGTCAGTGCCCATGGAGGGACGAACAAAATCGTTCGCGAAGCGATTGGTGTGTGCGCTTTAATCACACCCTGGAATTGGCCAGTCAATCAAATTGCTTGTAAAGTGGCGCCTGCGTTAGCTGCAGGGTGCACTATGGTATTAAAACCAAGTGAAGTGTCGCCATTTTCGGCCCATATCTTTGCCGAAGTCATGGCCGAGGCAGGCGTGCCTGCAGGTGTTTTTAATCTGATCGATGGCGATGGTGCTGAGGCTGGTCAAGCGCTGACCTCGCATGCTGATATTGATATGATCTCATTCACGGGGTCAACACGGGCAGGCAAAGCGATTTCACATGCTGCGGCTGAAGGAATAAAATCCGTTGCGCTTGAATTGGGCGGCAAGTCAGCCAACATCTTATTAGAAGATTGCGATTTTACGCAAGAGGTAACTCGCGGTGTTCTACAAATGATGCATAACACGGGTCAAACCTGTACGGCACCGTCGCGAATGTTAGTGCCGGCCTCGCGGTTAGCAGAAGTTGAAGCTATAGCCCGTGCTGCTTGCGAGCAAGTTGTTATTGGTGACCCGCTGGATGAAAAAACAACCCTTGGGCCTCTTTCTAGCTCGATGCAGTACAAGAAAGTCACGGCTTTGATTAAAGCCGGCATTGATGGTGGGGCCAAATTAATTAGTGGTGGCTTGGAACGACCGGCTGACATAGAGGCTGGTTGCTATGTCTTGCCGACTGTATTCAGTGATGTTAGCAATGACATGACCATTGCCCGAGAAGAGATTTTTGGTCCTGTGCTGAGCATCTTGCCTTATAAAGATGAAGCCGAGGCGATTGCCATTGCTAATGATACTGATTACGGACTCGCCGCTTATATCAGTTCAGCTGATCCTGAGCGGGCACGGGTTATTGCTAAGCAGTTGCGCGCAGGTATGGTTAAGATTAACGGCGCTGCCGGGGATCTAAATTTACCTTTCGGTGGTTATAAGCAATCGGGTATTGGTCGTGAGTGGGGCGCCTGGGGTTTAGATGAGTATTTAGAAACTAAGGCCGTGATTGGTTAGCCTTTGTGACAAGATATTATACAACGCGTAAATCATTACCCTATATGATGTAAAACTGTTGACACTACAACCGAGGACTGAATGTGATAACTTCATTTGACGACTACATGATTCACCAAACCCCCGAGGCGGTGATTATTCCTTCACAAAGTGACCGAAACTTTTACGAGCGTCATTGGATGTCGGGCTTCGAGAATACCGGTGATTTATTTTTTGAGATAGGTTTTGGCTTATACCCTAACCGTCATGTGATGGACGGTCATTTCAGCGTAGTGATTGGTAACAAGCAACACGCTTTTCATGTTTCGCGTCGCGCTCCGGATGACCGCATTGACACTTCTGTGGGTCCTTTGTCAGTGACTATCGAAGAGCCCATGCGTTCACTGCGTTTTAAAGTTGAGGATAATGAGCATAATATTTCCTGTGACTTGCGGTTTACTGCGATCAGTATTGCCCATCAAGAGCCGCATAATACCCGTTATGAGGGTGTACATTTAATTATGTACAACACACGTTTTACTCAGGCGGGACATTGGAACGGCACGATTACCGTCGATGGAAAAACGCACAAAGTTGAGAATGCCACGGCCATTCGTGATAAATCATGGGGTGTTAGGCCTGTCGGTGAACCGGTTGGCGGAGCGCCAGGTTTGATGAACGGGGAGCCTGGTGTTTATTGGCATTGGTCGCCAGTTATGTTTGGTGACCAGTGGTTGCACTTTGCCACATTTCAAGATCCTGACGGCAATCCCACTCAAGAGAGTTGCGAGCTAGTCCCGTTGTACGACGACCCGTCTGCTATTCCTGCTGGAGACGATGCCGGCATTATCGCAATGCCGACAATGTCGCACAGTTTAACCTGGCACAAAGGCACGCGCCTATCCAGCGGCAGTACCGTCAATTGCACAGATCAAGCTGGCAATAGCTATGAAGCGAAATTAACGCCCTTTGGTAAACCTTTCTATATGTTTGGCATTGGTTATGGCCACCCTAAATGGGGTCATGCGGTTTGGCAGGGTGAGTTGGCAATGGATCGTGAGGACATTGACTTAGATGCTGTCGATCCTTTAGCCTACGAGCATATTCATACTCACCAGCGAGTGTCAGCCACGATGGAAAAAACGTCGGCCGATGGCTCTAAAGAGAGTAAATCTGGATTTGGTGTGCTTGAAACCATTGTGATTGGTCGGCATGATCCGTCAGGTTTTAAAGAGTTTTTTGATGGTGCAGAATAGCAGGCAGTAAACTGTTTTCTTTTTTGTGACGTAAAATAACCAGAGCTTTAAACGCTCTGGTTTTTTTATGCGACGTTGTAAATAATCGCCTTGCGACGAGCTTATGCTTTCGGACGTGACGGTAATTGTTTACACTGCAGTGTGACGATTATTACTAGACCTTTTTGCTGTTTTTTTTATGTTCTACGATAGCTTTTAATTTGGAATCTTTAATGTTTATATCGAATCGTTTTTGCATTATTTTAGCCACATTGCTGCCACTCTTGGCCTGCACACCTGACGTTGATATGGAAATTCGTGAGCCAATTCGGCCCGTCAGGACGGTTGTTGCAGAACAAGGAGAAAGTTTTTTATGGCGCGTATATTTTGGCACCTTGCAAGCAGACTTTGTTTCAAAGTTAAGCTTTCGAGTAGGTGGGGTAATTGACCGCTTTAGCATAGAATTAGGTCAAGAAGTTGATCAGGGGCAATTAATTGCGTCGATTAATAATAACGATTTAGATTTAAAGCTTGACCGAGAAAAGGCCGCATTACTGCAGGCAAAGGCCGAAGAGGCTAATGCCAAAATACAATATGAGCGCGCGTATCGCTTAGTTGAGCGAGGTGTCGTATCAAGGAATGAATATGAGTCGTCCGACACCTTGTATAGAACCTCAAGGGCCGAGCTTGAAAGGGCGAAAAAAAGCGTTGAGCTGGCAAAAAAACAATTGGATTATGCCAAGCTAAAAGTGCCTATGCGAGACTGCACAGTTTCCGATTTAACCGCTGAAATTGGTGAAAATGTGACAGCTGGACAGGTGATTGCAACCCTTAATTGCGGTGAACATTTTGAAGTGTTAACCCATGTTTCAGAAAATGCCATTCGAGATGTGAGTGTTGGTGATGAGGTTGTCGTCAGGCTAAACATTTATCAAGGGCAGGAGTATCGGGGTATCGTGTCTGAAGTTGGCGCTGCGGTAGGCAGTCGTTCGACTTACCCCGTTATTGTTCGTATCGTCTCCCCGGATGATCGTTTGCGCGTGGGGATGGCCGCGGAAGTGAGCCTCAAAATTGCGTTGGATGAGAGTGATAATGGCATTGCTGTTCCGTTCTCGGCCGTTGGTGAAGATTCTCAAGGACGGTTTGTCTACTTATTTAAGCCTTCGCAGGAGTCTGTGGACAAAAGTGCTGTGCCTGTCGGTACCGCCGAAAGGGTTAATGTGACTGTAGGGAAAATTGTCTTTAAGGGGATTCTTATCACCGAGGGCATTGCAGAAGGTGACAGGGTGATTACTGCTGGCCTGCGTTATTTGACAGACGGCAGAAAAGTTAAGTTGTTAACTGCCAACGCGTCGAGTTTGTAAACCATGGATATTACACGTTTAGCGATAGATCGTGGTCAGCTCATGCTGTTAATTACCGTCTCACTCATTGTGTCTGGTTTTGTTACTTTTTATAATATGCCTCGCGCTCAAGACCCCTCATACCCGATTAGGGTCGCTACAGTGACGACGTTGCTTGCAGGTGCATCCGCTGATCGGATCGAACAACTCCTTACAGAGCCGCTGGAGAAAGTCATTCAAGAGATGCCTGAACTGCACAGTGTTACCAGCACTTCTCGCTCAGGTGCCTCTTCGATAACCGTCAACATTCACGATCGCTATACGGATCTTCAGCCTATTTGGGAAAAGTTAAAATCGAAGGTCAATAAAGCTCAGGCCGATTTTCCCGTAGGTGTTGAGCCCTCTGTTATCGATGATGAAATAGGCGATATGTTTGGTATTGCAATAGGTATTGTTAGTGATGGATTTAGCTATGCTGAACAAAAGGAACTTGCAGATGACTTAAGAAATCAATTGCTTGCGATTGACTTGGTCGCAAAAGTTGAGCTTTATGGCGCGCAGGAAGAGCGGATTTTTGTCGAATACAATAGCAGCCGTTTAACCGAGCTAGGCATTTCGCCCGAGTATTTTGCCAAAGTGCTCGACAAGAAAAATATCATTACCCCCGGGGGACGTGTACGCCGTGGGAATGTTCGGTTAAACCTCGAAACCACCGGCAATGTAAATTCTCTTGAGGAGCTGCAGCGGACACTGGTGCCACTGCCTAACAGTGAAGAATTAATTGCACTGGATAATATTGCTAAGGTCTATCGCGGTTATATCGACCCAGCTCAGGAGATTGTTAGGGTAGGGGGTCACAGCGGAATGGTAGTTGCTGTGTCGATGCGGCAAGGCGGCAATATCATTCGACTCGGTGAGCAAGTTTCTGCATTACTGACCAGCTTTCGCGAAGTGATTCCGTTAGGTTTTGAATTTGAGATTGTTGCTTTTCAACCGCAAGTGGTCAACGATACTATTGTCAATTTTGCACTAAGCTTGCTGCAGGCAATTTCAATTGTTTGCATAGTAATTATTGTTTTTTTAGGCCTGAAGACAGGGCTAGTCGTCGCTAGTTTAATTCCCGTCACTGTTTTGGGTTCAATCGTGATCATGGATGGGCTAAATATTGGGTTAAATCAAGTGTCATTGGCTGGCTTAATGATAGCATTAGGCATGTTAGTTGATAATGCTATCGTGATGACAGAGAATATATTAGTCTTGCGCAGCAAAAACATTGCTCCGATTGACGCTGCCGTACAGTCCGCTAAACAGCTAAGGTGGCCCTTGTTAGTTGCCTCATTAACGACTTCAGCAGCTTTTTTACCGATTGCATTGGCCGACTCTGCGACCGGTGAATACACCGCGCCGTTGTTTTATGTTGTATCAATTGCACTGCTCTTTTCATGGTTGGTATCGTTGACGTTAATACCATCATTAACGGTTTTTTTCTTACCTAAACAACAGGGCCAAAAAGTCAGTCGCGTATTTAATCCTTCTACCTATGCCGCTTACACTGCTGCGTTAAAATATATGTTGCAACATCGAGCGGCAACCTTACTGGCAGTAGTGTTGATTTTTATTACAGCTATTTTTAGCTTTAGGTTTGTGCCGGTTATATTTTTTCCTGCCAGCGATGACGCGCGATTTAAGTTAACAATAGATTTGCCCCAAGCAACATCGATTGAGCGAACTTCTCAGGTAGTCAGTGAAATTGAACATTTCATCGATGATAACTTGATGGTTACAGAGCAACGACAAGGGGTTAAAAATTACGCTACATTTATAGGTACTGGAGGCCCTAGAATTGTGACTAACCACAGTGGTTCTGAAGCCTCTTCGAACACAGCATTCCTGTTGTTTAATACCAGTTCAGCTGCTTCTATCGACTCAACAATGAATCAATTAAGGAATTTTTTGTTTGACAATTATCCCGACATTTCATCGTCTTTGCGGCGTTTTGAGACGGGTGCATCTGTGGCCAAGCCGATACAGATTCGCATTAGTGGAGAATCAATTGATACTCTTTATGATTTATCCGATCAAATAAAGCTGCACTTAGAATCGATGCAGGGTACGGTCGGTATTAAAGACGACTGGGGACCTAAGTCGCAGAAAATTGTGATTAAAGTTGACGAGGCCGCTGCGCGTCGAGCAGGAATCACAAATGCCGACGTCGCATCGTCATTAAATACCTCATTTAGTGGTAAAGCTGTGACTGAGTACCGTGAAGGTGATCAGCTGATTCCCGTCATTGTTCGTGCACAGCGAACGATGACCAATCAAACCTTGATAACCAACAGTATGAATATATTTTCGCAAACCGGTGACCGTTCTTATAATTTAAGTGAATTAGGCCAGCCACTGGTTGCTTGGGAGCCTGCACTCATTAAACGCTATGATTTAGCACGCACCATTACTATTTCAGCTGAATTAAGCCGCCAGGGTAATGCTGCCGACATTGTCGCTAGCCTTGAGCCTTGGTTGGAACGGTTGTTTGAGAAGGCAGAGTTTAATGGCTATGAGTTTGCTTTGGGCGGTGAAGCCGAAGCTGCTGCTGAGGCAAACCAATCAATCAATGAGAAAATTCCTGTCGCATTTGCCATCATTCTTTTTTTGTTAATGACGCAATTTAATTCTATTAAAAAGACTGCCATCATATTATTAACCATACCGCTTGGTTTGATCGGAGTGATTTCTGGTTTGTTGATAACGGGTTCATATTTCGGTTTTATGACGTTTTTGGGTATTATTTCTTTGTCTGGCATTGTCATTAACAACGCGATTGTTTTGATTGACCGCATTGAGTTTGAAATTATTAATAATGGTTTGGCCCGTGGTGACGCTATTGTAGTAGCGGCACAACGGCGCCTTCGGCCGATCGTTTTGACCACATTAACCACGCTGCTAGGCATGATGCCACTGTGGTTAGGCGGAGGCACCTTGTGGGAAACCATGGCGGTAACCATTATATTTGGTTTATTGGGCGGCACATTATTGACCTTAGGTGTCGTGCCGGTTCTTTATTCATTGTTCTATGGGGCTAAGCCGTCCACTATAACCGCCTCAACGACGGAAAGCGTGACCATTGTTTAGAGCGCACTCAGTCATCTTTTGGGTCAATAAATAACCAGATTCAGGGTGAGGCACGTTGAATCAAAAATATATACCAAACATGCTTGCAAAACGCACATAGCACTGTTTAAATATACAGTAATGAGTCGCTGCAACTTCACGTTGCTTCAAGGCAATAAGGTCACGTTATCAGCACCATCGTTAACAGTGATTTTCTTTGCGACTAATTCGATAATACATAACCGAGGTTAATAATGGACGACAATAGAAAAAAAGCACTTGATGCCGCGCTCACACAGATTGAGCGTCAATTTGGGAAGGGTACCATTATGAGAATGGGTGATGACGACCGCGAAGTCATGCCATCTATATCAACCGGTTCCCTCGGTCTCGATATTGCCTTAGGCATCGGAGGGTTGCCCAAGGGGCGTGTGGTTGAAATTTATGGTCCTGAATCGTCAGGTAAAACCACATTGACGTTACAGGTCGTCGCAGAGTGTCAGAAAGCCGGAGGCACCGCTGCATTTGTTGATGCTGAGCATGCCCTCGATCCTAGTTATGCTGAAAAACTTGGGGTTGATGTTGAAAGCTTATTGGTTTCTCAGCCGGATACTGGCGAGCAAGCGTTAGAGGTGACTGACATGCTGGTACGCTCTGGCGCTGTCGATGTGATTGTCATTGACTCGGTGGCGGCTTTAACCCCAAAAGCAGAAATCGAAGGCGATATGGGTGACCACCATGTCGGTTTGCAAGCACGGTTAATGTCACAGGCTCTGCGCAAAATAACGGGCAATATTAAGCGATCGAATTGCATGGTGATTTTCATTAATCAAATACGAATGAAGATTGGCGTCATGTTTGGTAGCCCTGAGACGACGACAGGTGGCAACGCACTGAAATTTTATTCGTCGGTTCGCCTTGATATTCGTCGAACAGGCGCTGTTAAAAATGGTGACGAGGTGATTGGCAACGAGACTCGAGTCAAAGTAGTGAAAAATAAAGTCGCACCTCCGTTTAGGCAAGCTGAATTTCAAATCATGTATGGCGAAGGCATTTATCACATGGGTGAAGTAATTGATATCGGCGTTAAGCAAGGATTAGTCGATAAAGCGGGTGCTTGGTACAGTTATAAAGGTGATCGCATTGGTCAGGGCAAGGCAAACTCTGCTAAGTTTTTAGAAGAGAATCCAGCAATGGCCAATGAAATTGAAAGCCTGATTCGCTCTGCGTTGCTCGCCAAAGACGGTGCGCAGACTGCTGATGAAAAAGTTGCGGAACTAGAAGCTGTTGACTAAGTTGTTGGCATTGATAGGTTAAGTGATGGTTAATTCTGAAAATATGGCTGAGGAATGTGTTTTGTCTGCGAATACTGCAACTGTTTCGCCGTATAAACCCGCTGATCTTCGTCGCTCAGCCATGGACTCATTAGCAAGGCGCGAGCATTCGCGCCTTGAATTGGCGCGCAAATTGCACAAAAAGTTCAGCCATTATGACGCCATTGAAGCGGTTTTGGATCAGCTTGTGCAGGACCAATTATTAAGCGATGATCGATTCACCGAAGCTTATGTGAGCTATCGAAAACGTGCAGGGTTTGGCCCCACCAAAATAGCCGCTGAATTGCGTGAGCGTGGCATCAATGAATCACTGGCAGATAAATTTTTATTGCCTAGGTCGGTCGGTTGGCGAAAAGCCGCAGCAGCGGCAAAGCAAAAAAAATTCGGCATTGGGGTGGTTGATTCTGTAAAAGACAAGTTACGCCAACATCGATTTTTACTTTATCGTGGTTTTCGGCGCGATGATTTCGACGATATTATTTAACCTCTCACACCAATGCTATTGGTTGCTATCGCTAGTAAATAGCTTTGTCTTAACCGCCTTGCGGTATTCACTCGGAGGCATTGAAACGATTTGCTTGAATGCACTCCCAAAATGACTGTTGTCATTAAAGCCGCATTGTTCAGCCACTTCAGTCACACTTAAATTACTTTTTTGTAGCAGTTCTTTTGCATGCCCAATGCGTATTTTTCGTAAATATTCTTGTGGTGATTGCCTCATGGCGGTATTGAAGCGTCGGTTTAAGGTTCGAATGCTAATGCCAAGCAGCTTTGCCATTTTCTGTGCGGTTACTTTTTTGGAATAACTTTCATTTAGCCAGTTAAGTAATCGTGCAATATCTTCATCAGAATGGCGGGTGTATTCGCCCTCGTTATACATATTTTTGGCATAGGATTGTCTTATTTCAGGTGAGAAATTCGCTTCTACTCGTCGAGCCGTATCGCTGTCATAAAACTGTTCAATAAAGAAAATAATTAAGTCTGCCACTGAGTTAACACTGCTTGCGCAGTAAATATTTTTTGCGCGAGTAATTAAAAAGTTTTTTTCAAGTTGCACTTCAGGGTAGCGTTTTTGAAATTGATCAAAGTAACCCCAGTGCGTGGTGGCAGGTCGCTGATTGAGTAAACCGGCCTCTGCGAAGAAGCTGCTGCTGGTTCCCACTGCGCAGAGATTGATCCCATCTTGATGCCATCGTTCAAGCAATTCGAGCAAGTAATGATGCCGGCGAATAACGGTCAGTGGATTACGCCAAATAGCCGGTAAAATAATTAAATCAACATCATTGATGTTTCGAGGATGGCTTTCAGTATGAATGTTGAGTCCACCAGCGGTTTGAACTTTGCGCAAGTTGCCAAACACTATCGGCTTTATGACTGGCTTGTGATGGATGACTCGGTTGATTTCAGCAGCGGCATTGAGCATTTCTAAGGGTAAGCTAATGCTCGAGGATAAGCAGCCATCATAGGCTATAAAGGCAATCTTCAATTTGATGTCTCCTTCTCTCTTGGGCTATTGTAAGTGTGTTGGGTCTAATATTACCAAAGTGGCTAATAAATAGCACATCTTGGCTGAATAATTATACATACAAAAATGACTTCGCCTTACACTTTATTATCAAATTTAGACCGACACATATTTTTGTTGTTGAATGAAACGCAGGAGTTTTCCTTGGCTAATTTACCCGTAATCGTTGGGTTTGGTGGTATTAATGCTGCCGGTCGCAGTTCATTTCATCACGGCTACCGTCGCTTAGTCATTGATGCCATTGATCGACAGCGTGCTGAAGTGACGTTTCAAAATCTGGCGCGGCTGATGGGTCTTGCCGATCAACCGCTCGATAGTAGTTTACAACAGACTATTTTAGACGGAACGCTAGTCAGAAAAATTGACGACAGTATTTTTGATCCCAATAAGATTTCGTTTAATGCCCGTCTTAATATTCAGCAGCAGAATGGCGATGAAGTTAGTTTTGAGCTGCCATTAAAAAACTTACCCCAGAAAATTCCTGACAATTGGCGCATCAATACTCTTGATGAAAAACGGGTCCTTGTTCATGCATCGGGTCCACAAGATTTTTTCGTACCCAGTCAGCGAGCTCTAAAAGTCCAATCTGCTGGTCAGTTGCCGAAAGGCTTTGATCCAGGTGCAGACTATAACTCTCACAACCATCCTCGTGGTTTACAAATGACTGTATTTGGTGCGTCAGACGCACTGGGTTCAGTGGGAATAGATTGGGCCGATCTCTCGCAGCATGTTTCGGCAGATCAAATAAGTGTTTATGCGGGCAGTGGCATGAGTCAATTAGATGCTCAATCCAACGGTGGCATGATGTCCGCTCGCTTTAATGATCGTCGAGTCAGTGCAAAGCAGTGTCCGTTTGGTTTTGCTGAAATGCCTGCTGATTTTATTAATGCGTATATTCTGGGCAGTCTCGGTACGACTGGGACGAGCATGGGTGCGTGTGCGTCTTTTCTCTATAATTTACGCCAAGCGATGACGGATATTCAAAGTGGCCGCAGTCAAATAGCGATCGTTGGCAACAGTGAAGCACCGATAATACCAGAAATCATTGAAGGCTATGCGGCTATGAGTGCACTGGCTAGCGATAAAGATTTGGCTCAATTGGACGGTGGGACGATTGACTATCGACGTGCTTGTCGGCCGTTTGGTGATAATTGTGGCTTTACTTTAGCTGAGTCAGCTCAATTTATTGTCCTGTTTGACGATACCTTAGCGGTTGAATTAGGCGCAACTATTCACGGTGCGGTCAGTGACGTATTTATCAATGCCGACGGGTATAAGAAATCCATTTCTGCGCCCGGTGTTGGTAATTATTTAACCGTGGCAAAAGCCATGGCAGGGGCGAGGGGGTTGGTGGGTGAAAGCGCTCTTCGGCATCGCAGTTTTGTTCAGGCACACGGCACAGGTACACCGCAAAATCGCGTCACTGAATCGGCAATATTAGACCAGGCAGCTAAGGTCTTTGGTATTGAGTCTTGGCCTGTGGTGGCGGTAAAAAGTTATCTGGGACATTCTATTGGTGCGGCAGGGGCAGACCAATTAATCACTGCACTAGGTGTCTGGAATGAGGGCATCTTACCGGGTATAAACACTATTGATAAACCCGCAGATGACGTTGCCTGTGAGCATTTAAAGATTGGACCCGAGCATCAGTCAGTTGGGAAAGAGAATCTTGACGTGGCAATTATCAATGCTAAGGGTTTCGGTGGCAATAATGCCTCAGCAACCCTGCTTGCGCCTCATATTACTGCTAGGATTCTTGCGAGTAAGCACAAAGGTAAGCTTTGGTCGCAATACAGTGCAAAATCAGAAGCAGTAATGCAGCAAGCGCAGGCTTATGATCAAGCGATGCTCAACGGCACGGCAAAACCTATTTATCGATTTGACAATAATGTGCTCGATGGGCATTGCATTGATTTTAACGATAAAGAAATTCGTATTCCAGGCTACAATAAAGCCATTAACTTAGACATGCAGTCTGAATTTAAACAGTGGCTTGATTGAGTTCTGCCCTATAAAAAATGAGTAGAGTTAACTTATGGACGCTATTACCGCCTTACAACAACGAAGTTCTTCTTCGCGCTTAGTTGCGCCTGCCCCCGATGGTGATGACCGGGAGGCTATCTTTCAAGCCGCTCTGAGAGCGCCTGATCATGCTAGGCTAAGACCTTGGCGATTTCTAACGGTGGAAGGAGATGCCCGCTTAAATCTAGGGCAGAAAATGGCTGCGGCAGCAATAATGGATAATCCTCAACTAGACCCTGTGATACATGCCAAATTGCAGCAGGCACCGTTGCGAGCGCCATTAATTGTGGTGGCCGCTACTAGAATCAGTGATCACCCTAAAGTGCCGGCAGTGGAGCAGGTTTTATCTGCTGGTGCGGCAGTGACAAAAATGTTAACTGCTGCACATGCGTTGGGTTTTGCAGGGATTTGGCGAACGGGTTCTGTCTCGTATAGCCGTTCGTTCATGAGCAGTATGGGCTTGCAGGCCAATGAAACTATTGTTGGTTTTGTGTACCTAGGTACCGCAGATGGCCCATCAAAAAAACTGCCTCATTTAGCGGTCAATGATTTTTTTGAAGTGTGGCAATAGCGGTACGGCATGCGGGTTCATGCGGTTAAAAGGTCTTGTTTTTCAATCAAGATATGCGTCGCATTAATGAAACGCATAGCACGCTTTTTAGCACTTAGACACCCCGATAAATACAACCTGAGGTGCAAGTCTCTTTAATTTCCACGCACGATAAGAGTTCTAGCTTTGGTTTTAAATGCTCCCATATCCAGCGCGCGAGATTTTCACTGGTCGGATTCTCAAGGCCCTCTATATCATTAAGATAATGATGATCAAGTTGATCATAGAGCGGCTTAAAGATTCGCTTTAATTCTGAAAAGTCCATCACCCAGCCGTTAGGCTCTGGCGCCTCACCGCTGAGGTACAATCGGATTGAAAAAGAATGACCATGCAGGCGACTGCATTTATGGCCCTCTGGTACGTTAGGAAGACGATGGGCCGCTTCAATTGTAAATTCTTTATAAATATCCATAGTTTTACGTGTCTTTTGGTTTGGGCTTCATTTTGGCTGGCGATGGTTCAATACCTTGAGCGCCGCCTGTGTCAGTTGTTGCATCGTGCAATGGCACGCTTATTCTAAAAATTGTTTTCATCGGCTCTTGTTGGTTGTTTGGCACGATAAGCTCTAACGCTCCGCGGTGATGCTCCGTCATAATAAAGTAACTGATAGCAAGTCCCAGTCCCGTGCCTTCGCCGACCCCTTTGGTCGTGAAAAAGGGCTCAAAAATTTGATCTTTTATATTTTGATTGATGCCAGGGCCATTGTCAGCAATTTCAATGAACGCCAATAAAGGCTTTATTTTAATCGAGATTTCAATGCTAGGGCGATAATGATTGTCGGACTTAATACGTCTTTCACGATCTAAAGCTTGGGCGGCATTGCGTAATAAATTAATAACTACTTGCTGTATTTCATTGCATGAGCCCAGCGCCATGGGCAAGTGTCTAAAGCTTTCGGTATCGTTAATATTATAAATTTTTCCTTCAATATTTACACTAAGAAGTAACTCTTGCTTGATTGCAAGCGAAAAGTCTTGTTCAGCAATAGTGATCGCATTTTTTAGCATCGAAGATAATTGAAACGCCTGATGCTCTTGTTGGCTAGAGTAAGAAAACTCAAGCATTGTTCTAACGATGTTACTGGCTTGCTCACCAGCACTATTGATGTTTGTTAACAATTGATCTATCTCACGCTCTAGCGCATATTGCTTAATATCATTAAAGCTCAGCTGATTGTTTTCGGCATGCTGTTGGTTTGATTGAATATCGCTAAATAGGCGGCGTTCAATGGTTTGTGCTGATTGAATTAACGTCGCTAGCGGGTTGTTAATTTCATGAGCTAGACCCGCAGCCATGCGCCCCATTGAGACCAACTTCTCATCTTGAATGAGCATATTTTCAAGTTTTATTCGTTGACTGATGTCATCGATTCTAATCACCGCACCGTTGCTATGATTGTCTTCAAGAGGGTAGACCGTAATGCTAAGGTATTGAGGCTTACCTTCCTGTATTACTTTTACATTTTCACGAGTTTGAGGTTTTTTATTGTCGATAGCGTGCTCGATTAAGCTTATTTCAAAGGGCGGCCTTGGAAAGCTGTCTATGAATAATTTGCCCATGGCCTGATCATGATGCGTGCCAGTGAGCTGTTCGGCGCCTTGATTCCAGCGTGTGACAACAAGGTTGCCATCAACGCCTATTAAGGCGCTCGGCATCGACTCTAAAATGTTGTCGGCATACGCTTCGCTTTTAACCAGTTGTTGACGTGTGCTTTCGTACTGAGTCACCACCTCGTAAAGTCGCTTGTTAATATCGCGCAATTTTTGGGTGCGATCGTTAACGCGGTTTTCTAGTGTTCGCTGTGTATCATGCAAAGCTTGACGAAGCTGTTTATTTTTATGCAGATTTATGGCAAGCAGCAGAGCGCCAAGTATCACTATAAAACCGACCATGGTAGCCGCCAAGAGGCTCATGAGCGTGTTATAGGTCCAGCAGCGTACCATTTTATGGGGCGACTCAAAAAAGGGCGTATAATGGCCACAGCGGCCATTTTCAAGGCAGAGTGAATGTTCACAGATAGTTGATTGATTAATCGCCTTAAGGACGTTGTCGGGGGGTGCTTCATTGGCTTAATATAACCACAATTAGCAGTTTCGGCCAGCAATTGGGCTTGATCGCGGTAATTATCTTCAACCTAGCCCTAGATTGCCTATAAAGGTTTGACAACTATTGGTTTTTCGGTAGAATGCCGCCTCCTAGACGGGTGGTTAGCTCAGCTGGGAGAGCATCGCCCTTACAAGGCGAGGGTCACAGGTTCGATCCCTGTACCACCCACCATATCCCTGAGCGTGATTGACGCTTATTACGACACACGGACCGGTAGTTCAGCTGGTTAGAATGCCGGCCTGTCACGCCGGAGGTCGCGGGTTCGAGTCCCGTCCGGTCCGCCATAAGCACCTATAAACCCTC
>MDSY01019596.1_pt1 | contig 24687 bp, 23 predicted proteins | sample 811131 | NCBI WGS metagenome assembly MDSY01 (sample SAMN05326643, study PRJNA326480) | marine metagenome | isolation source: seawater | place: Atlantic Ocean: South West | collected 2010
TAAAATATTTTAGATTAATATATAGTATTGTCTTACTTTGCAATATAGAAAAAATACAGGATTTAAATGTTTATAGCTTTTAGAAATATAATTTTTGGATTTTTATCCTTGCTACTTTTTAGTTGTTCAGCTTTTAAGCCAAAGAATTCTATCCCAATTGAAACTAGGATTGAAATGATTACATCTGAAGGGACAGTTAAGTTAAAGCTTTACAATGAAACTCCACTACACAGAGATAATTTTAAAAAATTAGTAGAGAACAGGTTTTATGATGGGATAAAATTTCATAGAGTCATTAAAGGGTTTATGGCGCAAGCTGGAGATCCAAATTCTAAGAAAGATGATTTTAAAGGACAACTTGGCCAAAATAGCGAAGGAGAAACAATTCCTTCAGAAATTAATCCAAATTTATTTCATAAAAAAGGAGCTTTATCTGCGGCCAGAATGGGGGACAACGTAAATCCAGAAAAAAAATCTAGTGGAAGCCAATTTTATATTGTTCAAGGTCAAAAACTCTCTCTGAAACAACTAACCCAAATGGAGAATAGGATTAATCAAAAACAAAAGAATTACCAACAAACGGAAGACAATTTTCAATTTTCAGATGCTGCAAAAAAAGTTTATCAGGAAATTGGAGGAACTCCTTTTTTAGATAACGGCTATACTGTTTTTGGAGAAATTACCCAAGGAATAGAAATAATTGATAAAATTTGTTCTGTTAAAACAGTTAAAGGCGATCAACCAATTTCTGCAGTTACAATTTTATCAGCTAGAATTATTAAATAATATGTTTAAAGACATTGACAATATTAATCTAGAAATTGAAAGATTTCAAAGCAATTCTCCAGAAGAAATAGAGCAGTTTAGAATTGCATATTTAGGCAAGAAAGGAAAAGTAACTTTATTATTTAGTATTTTTAAGGAAGTCCCTAACGAACAAAAAAAGGAATTTGGTAAACAGCTTAATATTTTAAAAAATAACTGTCTTGAAAAGATTAACTATTTACAAAGCACACAAACTAGTTCTTCAAGAAGCACTAACTCTGTTACTGATTATACTATCCCAGGTCAACCTATAAATTTTGGCTCAAGACATCCAATTACTTTAATTAGAGATAGGATTATAAATATCTTTTCTAAAATTGGATTTTCAATTTCTGAAGGTCCAGAACTAGAAGACGATTGGCATAATTTCACAGCTCTTAACTTTCCAAAAGAACACCCTGCAAGAGACATGCAGGATACTTTTTTTATACAAGACGATATTGCTTTAAGAACCCATACATCCTCAGTTCAAGTAAGAGTTATGGAAAATAATCAACCGCCGATGAGAACTATTTCACCAGGCAGAGTCTATAGAAATGAAGCAATTTCAGCAAGAGCTCATTGTTTTTTCCATCAGATCGAAGGTCTATATATTGACAAAGATGTTTCTTTTGCAGACATGAAAAAAACACTTTTATATTTCACCAAATCTATGTTTGGTGATGATGCAAAAATAAGACTTAGACCATCTTATTTTCCATTTACTGAACCATCTGCAGAAGTGGATGTTTCTTGCACAATATGCAATGGAAAGGGTTGTAATGTGTGTAAATATTCAGGTTGGCTAGAAATTATGGGTTGCGGGATGGTAGATCCTAATGTTTTAGAAAATTGTAATATTGATCCCGATATTTACTCTGGATATGCATTTGGAATGGGAGTAGAACGAATTGCACAATTAATTTACCAAGTAAATGACTTAAGATTATATTCTGAAAATGATTGGAGATTTCTAAAGCAATTTAGTTCTGAAACTTTCTAGAACTCATTTTTGTGCTCCCAATTATTATTATTCATTGATAATAGACAACATTTTAATAATTCTATACAGCTTTCAACATCTTTTTTGTGAACCATTTCTATAACTTGATGAATATGTCTTGTTGGGATTGAAAATGCTCCAGCAATAGAACCGCCAGGGGTCATTCTTTGAATACTTGCTGTATCAGTTCCCCCAGCAGTAAGTATTTCATTTTGCCAAGAAATTTTATTTTCAGTTGCTGTTTTTTTCATGAATTTCACCATTCTAGTATCGCAGATTGTACTAGCATCCATTATTTTTATTCCTACACCTTTACCTAAAGAAGTGATTTTCTCATGTTCACTTGCCCCAGGAACATCATAGGCAATTGTAGTATCTAAGCCAAATCCAAAATCTGGTTTTATTTTCTGAGTAGCTACTTGTGCTCCTCTAATTCCTACTTCTTCTTGAACGGTGAAAACAGCATATGTATCAAAATCTGGTTTTTCTAATTTTTTTAATGTTTCAATAAGAATGAAAACAGCAATTCTATTGTCTAAACTTTTACAATTTATACAATCTCCCATTTCTATAAGAGCTCTCTCTCTTGTTACAGGATTTCCAATAGAAATTATTTTCTCTACTTCTTTTACCTCTAATCCTAAATCTATGTAGTAGTCATTAATTTTTGGAACTTTATTTTTTTCTTCAGGGGTCATCACGTGAATAGGCTTAGACCCCATAACCCCAATTACATCTTTTTCCCCATGAACAATTACTCTTTGAGAAGTTAAAGTTTTTGGGTCAAAACCACCAAGGGGGTGAAATTTTAAGAACCCTTTTTCATCTATATGTGTAACGATAAACCCTATTTCGTCCATATGAGCTCCAATCATTACTGATTTAGAGGAATCAACCCCTTTTTTCAAAGCAATAACATTTCCCATATTGTCAATTTCTATATGGTCGACATGGTTCTTTATTTCTTTTAATACTAAATTTCTAACTCTATTTTCAAATCCAGGGGCCCCTGCTGTTTCGCAAATTTCTTTAAGTAAATTTATGTTGACCATGACTTAATCTATATAGCTTAATTTTAACATATTTGTTTTCCCATTTTCAAGTAGTGGGATACTTGCAGTATTAATAATTAAATCTCCACTTTCTGCGTACCCTTCCGTTTTTAGTAAATGCGTAATATCTGCAATTGTATGGTCAGTACTTATTGTCTTATTATAATAAAAAGTGCTAACTCCCCAGACTAGAGATAAAGTACTTAGTAGTTTTTTATTGCTAGAAAATACAAATATTTCAGATTTTGGTCTTTGACTAGAGATCTTATAGGCAGTATATCCTGAATGCGTCATTGTGATAATTGCTTTTGCTTCTACTCGCTGCGCCAATCTACAGACATTAAAACATATTGAGTCAGTAATAAATCGTTCGTTGTTCTTTTTAGGTAGAGTTTCTTTCACATAAATATTGTCAAAATTATTTTCTACTTCGTTGATGATTCTCGACATTATTTTAATTACTTCAATAGGATGCTTTCCAACTGAGGTTTCCCCACTTAGCATTACGGCATCTGCTCCATCCATAACCGCATTTGCTACATCATTAACTTCAGCCCTATTTGGGGTAATATTGTCCATCATACTTTCCATCATTTGGGTTGCAATAATTACGGGTTTTGCTAAGTCTTGGGCCATAGCGACAATCTTTTTTTGTATTAAAGGAACTGATTCAAGTGGAATTTCCACCCCTAAATCTCCTCTTGCAACCATAACTGCATCAGTCTCCACCAATATTCCATTAAGATCATTTACTGCTTCAGGCTTTTCAATTTTCGCAATGATCTTTGCATTTCCGTTATGACTATTTATTAAATGTCTAAGTTCAATAACTTCTCTTGCAGATCTTACAAATGAAAATCCAATCCAGTCTACTTTTTGTTCCAATGCTACTACTAAATCAGCTTTATCTTTCATTGTTAAACTTGAAATACTAATATTAGTATCAGGTAAATTGAGTCCCTTTTTTGAAAATAATAATCCACCAGCAATTACTTTGGTTTTCACAGTGTCTTTTAAATTAGTTTCTACAATTTCTAAATGTATTTTCCCATCATCTAAAAGAACTTTTTCTCCCTTTTTTACATCCTTAGGAATCCTATCGATAAATATTTGTGCAGAATTTTTTAAATCTCTTTCTTCTAGAGTAGTTAAAATAAACTCTTGATTATTCTCTAGTAAAAGCCCTTGTTCAGGCATGTCACCTATTCTTATTTTTGGACCTTGCAAATCTGCTAATATTGCAGAATGGGTGCCTAACTGCTCATCCACAGTTCGGATTTTTTTAATTACATTAATGTGGCCTTTATGAGCTCCATGAGAAAAGTTAACTCTGAATACGTTAACTCCTTCTTTAATCATTGCTTTTAATACTTTTTCACTAGATGTTGAAGGACCAACAGTTGCTACAATTTTTGTTCTTTTACTCATTTTAAAAAATTAGATTTTCTTTTGATTTTAATTGTTTTACTACAACAGAATGTGCTGTTAATATAAATGGAATTTTTCTAAGTTTTTTTAAATAATAATCGAAAGTTTTTTTTTCATCAGATTTAACTATTAAAAAAAAATCAATGTGAGATTTTTCAGGGATCAACCAGTTTCGCTCACATTTATTTCCAATTAAATAATATTCATTTGAATTAATATCATTTATATATGAGAATTTTGAAAAATTTGCATTTGGTTTAGATTTTTTATTAAAAATCAGCTCAATATCTTTGTTTGATTTAGAAAGGTTTAAATCTAATGTGCTATTTACCGCCCAACAAAGTCTATAATCTTTTTCATGGCAACAAATACCAAGAAGTCTAAAATCATATTCATATTCTTCTTCTATAAGATGTTTCATTCTAAATGGTTTCCCAATAATAAATTAGACACTTCAAAAAGAGTATTTTCTTGAAATCTTTTAGCCATTAATTGAATGCCAAAAGGAAGATTATTACTATGGGTTCCAATTGGCAAAGAAATTGCCGGGGCTCCAATAATATTAGCATGAACAGTAAATATGTCTTGTAAATACATTTTTATTGGGTCTTTTATTTCACCAATATTAAAAGCTGTAGAAGGTGCTGTAGGAAGAATAAGAACATCATTGTTTTTCAGCATTTCTTCAGTTTTAGTTTTAATTAATCTTCGTACTTTTTGAGCTTTTGTAAAATAAGCATCGTAATAGCCAGAGCTAAGAACAAAATTACCAAGCATAATACGTCGTTTTACCTCTATTCCAAATCCTTCAGATCTCGAGTTTTCATAGGTAGAATTTATATCTGTGGCATTTTTGGTTCTAAAACCATAATGTACACCATCGTATCTTGCTAAATTAGAGCTTGCTTCTGCAGTAGTTAGTACATAATAAGTTGGAACTAGATATTTTAAAAAAGGGAACTTTAAAAATTCTACTTTGTGTCCATCCTCCTTCAAATTTTCAATAACAGACATTAATTTGTTCTTGATTTCTATATCTAGGCCATTAAAGTTCAAATATTCATCAGGTATTCCAAAGCTAAATTTTTTATTAGATAATTTAATTTTTTTATTGCTAGGTTCTTCAGATGATACAGTACTATCAAATTTATCGCTTCCACTCATAACATGAATAAGAATATTTGCATCTTGTATTGTTTTAGAAAAAACACCAATTTGATCAAAACTTGAGCCATATGCTATTAATCCATTTCTTGAAATTCTACCATAGGTAGGTTTCATTCCAATTATCCCACAGAAAGAAGCAGGCTGCCTAATAGAACCTCCGGTATCAGACCCTAAAGCTATATTACAAAGCCCTTCAGATACTGAAGCAGCTGAGCCTCCAGAAGAACCGCCAGGAACTTTTTTTTCATCTTTTGGATTTTTTACCGGCCCGTAAATACTATTCTCGTTGGAACTTCCCATTGCAAATTCATCACAATTAAGCCTCCCTAAAATAATAGCATCTTCATTCAGTATTTTTTTAACAGCTGTTGCAGAAAACAAGGACTTAAACCCTTCTAATACCTTAGAAGACGCAGTTAATTTGTGATCTTCATAGCAAATATTATCTTTTAACCCAACGAATATTCCGGCCAAAATGCCAAAATTATTACGCATCATTTTTTTTTGAATTTCTTCGGCTTTTGACAAGGCTTCTTCTTCGAAGACTTCTATAAATGCATTACTAGTCGAAGATTTTATTCTGTTAATATATTCTTGGCAGATTTGAACTAAGGAGATTTCCTTTTTAATTATTTTTTCTTGAATGTCTGCTAAAGACTCTGGAATATTCAATTTTTTTAATCTTTATTTTCAGATTCTTCTTCATTTTTAGTAGCTTCTTTAAATTCTTTAACTCCTTTACCCAAGCCTCTCATAAGTTCTGGAATCTTTTTCCCTCCAAAAAGTAAAAGCACAACAATTAATATTATGATTATCTGAGGGGGGCCTACTATACCTAAAAAAATTGTATTCATTTTAAATTAATTTCAATCAAATTTACGAAATATTTTCATTAATGTGCAATTAGCCAATTCTCTCCAGTCCCAATTTCTACTTCCAAAGGAACATTGAATTTTACCGCCTCCATCATTTCTTTTTTTACCAAATTTTCTAAATCTTTTTGTTCTCCCTTTACCATGTCTAGTACTAATTCATCATGAACCTGAAGTAATAATTTAGATTCCATTTTTCGAAGCAACATTTTTTTATGTATGTTGACCATAGCCAGTTTAATTATATCAGCCGCACTTCCTTGGATTGGCGCGTTTATTGCATTTCTCTCGTCAAAACCTCTCATTGTTGCATTCCCACTACTTATATTTGGTAAAAAGCGTTTTCTTTTAAAAATGGTTTCTACATATCCTTTCTCTTTGGCAAACGAAATGGTTGAGTCCATATATTTTTTAATGTTTGGAAATTCTAAAAAATAATTGTCAATAATTTCTTTTGCTTCTGTTCTTTTAACACCTAGTCTTTGGGAAAGACCAAAAGCAGAAATCCCATATATAATTCCAAAATTCACCATCTTCGCTTTACTTCTCATTTCTCGCGAAACTTCTTCTAAATTAACATGAAAAATTTTTGAGGCAGTTTCAGTATGAATATCTCGGCCAACAGTAAAAGCATTAATCATGGATTCATCCTTGCTTAACCCTGCAATAATTCTTAGCTCAATTTGGGAATAATCTGCACATAGCAAAAGATGTTGACTGTCGGATGAGCAAAATGCTTTTCTTATTTGTTTTCCAAGTTCTGTTCTTACAGGGATATTTTGAAGATTTGGTTTATTAGAGCTTAATCTCCCTGTCGCAGTTACAGCTTGCATATAATTTGTATGAATTTTATTGGTTACTGGGGAAATTAGCTTTGGAAGAGCATCTACATAAGTTGATAGTAGTTTTTTTCTTGTTCTGTAGTTTAAAATATCTGCTATAACAGGGTGTTTTCCAATAAGTTTATTTAAAGTTGCCTCGTCAGTTTTGTACTGACCAGTTTTGGTTTTTTTTGCTTTTTCGTCAAGATTTAATTTGCCAAAAATCACTTCTCCTAATTGTTTAGGGGAATCGATATTAAACTCTGCTTCACTAAGTTGGAAAACAGATTTCTTTAAACTGTCCAAGCTAATATTTAGCTCCTTAGAGAAACTACTTAAAGATTTTGTATTTATTTTAATTCCTTGTCTCTCCATATCATGAAGAACCATCACAAGTGGAATTTCAATATTGTAAAAGAGATTTTCTAAATTAAGATTTTTCAGTTCCTTACTAAATTTTAGATATAGTTGAAAAGTTAAATCGGCATCTTCTGCTGCGTAATTTTTGAGAACACTAATCTCTACTTCCTCCATTTTTTTTGTAGGCTTTGTTTTGCTCCCAATTAGAGATTCTATTGGAATTGGATCATAATTCAAAATAGTTCTCGAAAGCTGGTCTAGGTTGTGTCTTTTTTCAGGATCAATTAAATAGTGTGCTATCATTGTATCAAAACAAAACTCATTAATTTTAATACCATATTTAAAGAGTATTCCATAATCGTACTTTAGATTGTGTGCTATTTTTATTGTTTTTGAGTGGAAAAACTCTTCATATAGATCTATTAGTGTCTCGTCTTTTGAAAAATCACAGTAAAAAGCTGCATTTTTAATAAAAGAAAATGAAATACCAAGTAATTTTGCTTTGTCAATTTCTAAAGAGGAAGTTTCAGTGTCAAATGCTACTGCATCTTTAGAGGATAATTCTTTAATAAAATTTAAATGCTCCTCCCTGGAATGAATTAATTTATAGTCTGGTTTTACAGAACTAAAATCCTCTAGATTTGTTGTTGATTCAGTATCTTTTTCAGTAGATGCAAATAAATCCATTTGCTTTTCCTGATAAATTGGTTTGCCGAGAATTCTTTTTCCTAATTGGTTAAATTCTAATTCTTTAAGAATACCTGTCAAAGGCTTTTCATTAATTTTCTTTCTTTTATAAACAGACTCATTAAATTCTACTGGACAGTCAAGAATAATGGTTGCTAGTTTTTTAGAAATTAATCCTTGATCAGCAAAATTCTCTATATTTTCTTTTTGTTTTCCTTTTAAATCCGAAGTATTCGCCAATAAGTTTTCAACACTCCCGTAAATGCCAATAAGTTTTTTTGCAGTTTTTTCTCCTATTCCAGGTATTCCCGGGATATTATCTACAGCATCTCCCCAAAGCCCTAAAATATCAATAACTTGTTCTGGACGTTCCACTTCAAATTTCTCACATATTTCTTTTGGGCCAAGAATTTCACTTGGATTACCACCTCTTGATGGCTTGTAAATAAATATATTTTCACTAACAAGTTGCCCAAAATCCTTGTCAGGAGTCATCATAAAGACTTTAAATCCCTTTTTTTCTGCCTGTTTGGAAAGTGTCCCAATTAAATCATCTGCTTCAAAACCAGAAACCATTTCCACTTGAATATTCATTGCTTTCAATATTTCAAAAATATAAGGAATCGCTTTTCTTATATCTTCGGGCATCTCTTGCCTGTTGGCTTTATACTCTGTAAAAATCTCTTCTCTGTTAGACCCACCAGGTGGGTCAAAAATAACCCCTAAGTGAGTAGGCTCATGATTGTTAATCACCTCCAATAAACTATTACAAAATCCAAAAATTGCAGATGTATTTAACCCTTTTGAGTTTATTCTAGGATTATTAATGAATGCAAAGTGAGCTCTATAGATTAAAGCATAAGCGTCTAATAAAAAAAGCTTTTTTACCATTTAATTATTGTATAAGTAGGTTAAAACAGTTTGTCCAACAGCTTTCAATGTTTGTCGGTCAATAATTTCCATATTATCTTGGTGAGTATGGTGGAATTTACCAAAATCAAATCTGTTTGTAAATGGACTTACCTCGTAATGAATTATATCTAAAGTTGGGACTTGAGCTAACTCGTTGATGTAGGTATGGTCGTCAGTTAAAGGTGGAGCAATTTTATTTTTGAAGAAACTTCCATAACCTAAATACTCCCCAAGTTTCCAGATTTTGTTTAGATGATAACCAGCATACATTCTAGAGATCTCTTCTTTTGGAAATACAGCATTTTTTGCTCCTACCATGTCTAATAATATTCCAAAGTTTGGCTTTTGGTAATTTTCTGGAAGGTTATAGCTCCAGAACTGAGAACCAAGACACCAAGTGTCGTTCATAGCTTGCAAATCTGAAAAACTTGAGTTATAATTCGGAGCGCCATAGTCTTCAACATCAAAGAATATAATTTCCAAACCAATTTTCAAGCTGTCTTTTTGTATTATTCTTGCTATTTCAATTAAAATACCAACGCCACTTGCTCCATCGTTAGCTCCAATTATTGGGAGGTTAATATTTTGGGTGTCTCTATCGGCAAATGGTCTTGTATCCCAATGCGCACACAACATAATTTTTTTTGAAGAATTTTTGTTGAAGTTCCCAATAATATTTCTTACTGGCAGCTTGGCTCCATTAAATGCAGTAACCTCGCCAACTTGTTGAGTAACTTCAAACCCCAAAGAGGCTAATTTAGTTGAAAGCCAATCTCCACATTTTAAATGATTAGAGGTGTTGGGAACCCTAGGGCCATAACTAACTTGTTTGGAAATAAATTTGTAGGCACTGTCTTGATTAAAGACACCTGCTTCCAACCATTTCTTCACCTTCTTCTCAATTTTTTTTTCAGGTTTTTCAGGTTTATTTTCACAAGATAATAACCCTAGTAGCACAATCAATAAAAGAAAAATTCTTTGGATTAAAAACCCCATTTAATAATTATAAATATTGTTTAGCTAAAATAACTAAGTTCATGATAAAACCTCCTTAAATTCAATTTATTGTTGTTATATAATTATAATATCAATTAGAACTATATTTGTTAGTAGATGAAGCTATATTCAAAAAAACAACAATGGAAAAAAATATTACTGTTTGCTGGTATTTTGATAATTGGTATCATATTTTGGTTGACTTCTATTTTAGTTTCTAATGTTAAAGAATCTGAATTAGAAAAAATTCGTTTTTGGAGTGAAGCAATTAAAAAGAAAGCTGAGCTGGTCAGACTTACAAATATTGCTTTTCAGGAGCTGTCACAAAATGAAACAAATAATGTTTTTTTATGGGCTAGGGCAACTAAAGAGTTTCAAAAGTCTTTAAATGATTTTGGACTTGCTTTGGAAATTATCCAAAACAATGACAATATTCCTCTTATACTTACAGATAATAATGGTGTTTATATTTCTCATAAAAATATTGACTTATTGGATAGAAGCGATTCAAAGAAAAGACAATATATGTCAGATTCGATAACGTTAAAATGGGCATCTCAAAACACACCTATAGAGTTTAATTATTATCAAAATAGAGTACAAAAAATATTTTATTCTAATTCCTCGAAGTATTTTCAACTGCAGTCTCAACGCGATTCATTAATTAACTCATTTTCTGTGGAAATAATGAATAATATCGCTCAATTACCAGTAGTTTTTTGGAGCAAAAGTGGAGACTCTCTAATTGCTTCAAACGTGATTAATCCAGAAACCAAAAGAACTGAAATGAATTTAATTATTCAAAAAATGTCTAAAGACAATAATCCAGTAGAAATATATTTAGGTAACAGTGACAATGGAGTTATATACTACAGTAATTCTAATATATTGTTTCAGTTACAATACTTCCCTTTACTTACACTTTTGATAATTGCTCTTTTTTTACTTGTATCTTATCTTTCTTTTTCCTCCTTTAGACGCTCTGAACAAAATCAAGTCTGGGCAGGAATGGCCAAAGAAACTGCTCACCAACTAGGAACTCCTTTGTCGTCATTATATGGCTGGATTACACTTTTAAAAGAAAGTGGCCACGAAAATTCAGAAGCTTTTATTGAAATGGAAAAAGATATTGAAAGATTAACTGTGGTAAGTGAGCGATTTTCTAAAATAGGATCTTCCGTTGAGATTATTGAAACTGATTTAGTAGAGTTCTTTAATAATTATATTTCATACATGAAAAAAAGAATTCCTAAGACTGTAGAATTAAATATGGAATTTATTAACCAGCCACTTCATGCCTCAATTAATGCGCCATTGTTTAGCTGGGTGATTGAAAACATTATAAAAAATTCAGCAGATGCAATGTAAGGAAATGGTAAAATTTATTTAAATATTGAAAAGCAACGAAATAGTATTGTAATAAAAGTTAAAGACAACGGAAAAGGTATTCCTTCTGCTATCCAAAAAACAATTTTTCAACCAGGATATACCACTAAAGATAGAGGATGGGGACTAGGATTGTCTTTGGCTAAAAGGATTGTAGAGGGCCATCATAAGGGTAAAATTTATATTGCATCAAGTAAAAAGAATATTGAAACAGTTGTAGAAATAATCTTACCGTCTTCAAAATAATACATACAGTAATGCTTTTGAAGGCAATACTTATTACTTTTGTTTTCCTTAATATAAAACATTCATATGGACATTAAAAAAATATTAAACTCTTTAGCTGTAGAATCCGAAAATTCTGGAGCCGCAATTGGTGGAAATTGGTTAAAAACATCAGGAGATGAAGTTATTTCTTACTCCCCAGTAGACGGCAAAGAAATAGGACGTGTTGTTTCAGCAACTGAACAAGATTATCAAAAATGTATTAATGCAGGATTAGTTGCATTTTCTGATTGGAGAATGATGCCAGCGCCACAAAGAGGTGAAATTGTCAGGCAATTTGGAGAGGCATTAAGGTCTAAAAAAGAAGCATTAGGCGCACTTGTTTCCTATGAAATGGGAAAGTCTTTTCAAGAAGGGTTGGGGGAAGTACAAGAAATGATTGATATATGTGATTTTGCAGTTGGTTTGTCAAGGCAATTACATGGATTAACTATGCACTCAGAGAGACCCATGCATAGAATGTATGAGCAGTATCATCCTCTTGGAATTGTAGGTATAATTTCTGCCTTTAATTTTCCCGTTGCAGTTTGGGCATGGAATACTGCTTTGGCATGGATATGTGGAGATGTTTGTATTTGGAAACCATCTGAAAAAGCTCCATTATGTGGTATAGCTTGCCAAAAAATAATAGCAGAAGTCTTAGATAAAAATAATCTTCATGGGGGAATATGTACAATTGTTATTGGAGATGCAAATATTGGAAAACTTATGTCTTCAGACAAGAGAATTCCATTAATTTCAGCTACTGGATCTACAAGAATGGGAAAATCTGTAGGAGAAGTAGTTGGAAAAAGATTAGGCAAGTCACTTTTAGAGTTAGGAGGAAATAATGCAGTAATTTTAACCCCTAATGCAGATCTCAAAATGGTTATTCCAGCACTTGTTTTTGGTGCTGTAGGCACTACTGGGCAAAGGTGTACTTCTACAAGAAGATTAATAATTCATGAAGATATTTATCAAAATGTTAAAAAAGCAATGGTCAACGCTTACAATCAGCTAAGTATTGGAGACCCATTAGATGAGTCCAATCACGTTGGACCATTAATCGATCAAGATGCAGTAACCATGTATTTAGATGCTATTAAATCAGCAAAACAAGAAGGTGGAAATATTGTAGTTGAAGGAGGTCAATTAAATGGAGCTGGTTATGAAAGCAATTGCTACGTAAAGCCCGTAATTATTGAAGCAGAAAACAGTTTTAAAATAGTCCAGCATGAGACATTTGCACCTATTTTATACTTGATAAAGTATAGTGGAGATGTAAATCAAGCAATAGCTATTCAAAATGATGTTCCTCAAGGTCTTTCCTCTGCAATTATGACAAGCGACATGAGAGAACAAGAAACATTTTTATCTCACCAAGGATCTGATTGTGGTATTGCAAATGTCAATATTGGAACTTCTGGTGCTGAAATTGGTGGTGCATTTGGTGGCGAAAAAGAAACTGGTGGTGGAAGAGAGTCTGGTTCAGATGCTTGGAAAATCTACATGAGAAGACAAACCAATACCATTAACTGGGGAACTTCGTTGCCCTTGGCACAAGGAATAAAATTTAAACTTTAGGAATTATATCCTAGATTTTTTCTAACTCTATTTAAGGTGGCATCTGCCACCTTTTTTGCTTTTTCAGCACCTTTTTGTAAAACATCTTCTAATTCCTGAGGATGGTTTATATAGTGATTAAATTTTTCTCTTTGTAAAGAAAATGACTTAACCAATTCCTCAATTAATTCTTTTTTAGCATGACCCCATCCATAGCCTCCTGCTTTTAACTTTTCTTCCATTTCGCTGCTATTTTCACGGGATGCAATTAAATTATATAAATGAAAAACTGTAGAATTATTTGGTTCTTTTGGAGCCTCTAGTGGAGAGTTGTCAGTAATTATATTTTTATTAATTATTTTTTTGATAGATTTTTCGTTTTCAAATAAATCTATAGTATTTTCTCTTGATTTACTCATTTTTTCTCCATCTGTTCCAGGTATTAACTGAGCATCTTTTTGAAGTTTAGCTTCTGGAATAATAAAAACTTCTCCATACTTATGATTGATTCTTGAAGCTACATCTCTAGTCATCTCCAGATGCTGTAATTGGTCTTTTCCAACAGGAACAAAATCTGCATCGTAAAGTAAAATATCTGAAGCCATTAACATTGGGTAAGCAAATAGTCCAGAATTCACATCTTCAAGCCTTTCTGATTTGTCTTTAAAAGAATGGGCAAGTTTCAACCTTTGATAAGGAAAAAAACAGTTTAAATACCAAGAAAGTTCTGTGCATTGAGGAACGTCTGATTGCCTGTAAAAAGTAGTTTTTTCTGGGTCTAAGCCACAAGCCAACCAAGTTGCCGCCACCTGCAAGGTGTTTTCTTTTAGTTGTTTTGGATTTTTTATCTGTGTTAAAGAGTGTAAGTCTGCTATAAAAAGAAATGAATCATTTTCAGGTTTATTCGCAAGCTCTATAGCAGGGATAATTGCTCCTAATATGTTTCCCATATGTGGTCTTCCAGTACTTTGAACCCCGGTTAAAATTCTTGACATTCTATTAAATATTCAATTTATACAAATTTAGACTTAAAAATAATATAATTTTATGTGATACATTGTAATGATAGTATTTCTATAAATGAAAAAATTTTTATCCTTTTCTTTCTTTTTTTATATTGGTTTTATCTATGTCATTTTTTGCATAACTTTTTGGGCACCAATTTTTTTACTTGTTAGAAGAAAAAACAAATATAAAAATGCAAAAGCAATTAAATCTCTTTGGTCCAAATGGATGTCTTTTTTAGCAGGAGTTTAATTAGAAACTGTTTTCCTTTCTAAGTTAAATCTTCAGAAAAATTACATAATTTGTGCAAATCATAAGTCTTACTTAGACATTTTACTGATGTACTTAATTATTGATCAAGATTTTGCCTTTCTCGGAAAGTCAGAATTACTTAAATGGCCAGTGATTAATATGTTTTTTAAAAGAGGTGTTGATATTCCTGTTTACAGAGATAGTAAAACAAGAGCTGCAGAATGTTTGATTTTAGCAAAAAAAGAAATAAGAAAGGGAAGAAGTATTGTCATCTTTCCAGAAGGTGGTTGGGAAAACTCTGAGACTGAAATGAGAAGATTTAAAAATGGTGCATTTCAGCTGGCTATAGATGCAAATTGTCCAATTTTACCAGTAACTTTCAAAAACAACTATGACTTATTTAAAGACCATAAAGACTTTTCAGGAAATACTAAACCAGGAATTGCCAAAGTAGTCGTTCACGATTATATTTCCGTAGATAAATTAAATCGCAAAGATTTAGTAAATTTGAGAGAGAAAACATTTCAAGTAATAAATAAAGAATTAAAAAGTGAAAATTAATAAAGAGATTATAACCAAACTTTCTAGCCTATCTAAGCTTAAGTTTAACAATGAAGAAACAGAACTAATCTCTGAAGATCTTTCTAAAATGGTAAATTTCATCAATCAGTTAAAAGAGGTTGATACTGAAGGTGTAGAACCCTTGATTCATATGAATGAAGAGATAAATAACTGGCGAGAAGATAAACTAGGAGAAGTATTAGATCAAAAAAAAGCACTTTCAAATAGTCCTAATAAAGACAGTACTTATTTTAAACTCCCTAAGGTTTTAGACAAAAACTAGCAGAATTCTTTAAAGGCTTCCATTAGATTATCGGCAATCATTTCTGCAGGTCTTCCTTCAATGTGATGTCTCTCAATAAAATGAACTAGTTTTCCATCTTTAAAAAGCGCCATGCTAGGAGAAGATGGAGGGTATGGAAGGCAATATTTTCTTACTTGGTTTGTAGCTTCGCTATGGAACCCTGCAAAAACTGTAAGAATTTCGTCAGGTTTTATATCATTTTCTACGGCCATTTTTGCAGCTGGCCTTGCATTTCTAGCAGCACATCCACAAACAGAATTTATTACCACAAGTTTTGTTCCTGAAGAAGAATTTAGATGAGTGTCGACTTCTTCAGATGATGTTAGTTCTTTAAAACCTTTGGATGTTAGTTCTTCAATAAATGGTGCTACAACTTCAGCTGGGTACATATTTCTTTATTTTAAATAAAATTACTTAATAATTTTTCAATTATTGAATTATTATTGTTAAAGTTCTTAAAAATTATCTTTTTTTTGAAAGAAACTCTTAAGTAAAAAGCTGCATTCACTTTCCATTACAGATCCATTAACTATTGTTTTTGGGTGAGTAATTTTATTAGAAAATCTTGAAAACCCTCTTTTTTCATCACATGCACCAAATACAATTCTTCCAATTCTTGTCCAAAAAGTAGCCCCGGCACACATAATACAAGGTTCAAGGGTAACGTACAATGTACATTCGTTGAGGTATTTATTTTGTAAATAACTACTTGCAGAAGTCAAAACCTGCATTTCAGCGTGAGCTGTGAAGTCTGTAAGTTTTTCACAAAGATTGTGTCCTTTAGCAATTACTTTATCACGATAAGTTATTACTGCACCAACTGGGACTTCGTCATTTTCAAAAGCAATTTGACCTTGTTCTAGGGCTATTCGCATAAAGTATTCGTCACTATATACGTTCATTTATCAGTTTATTCTCAAATTTAAACCAAATTTTCAATAGCTTTGAGTTAACTAAAGTATTAACGAACTAAAATCTATTATTATGCCTTTTGAGTTACCACAATTAAACTATAGCCATGATGCCCTAGAGCCACACATTGATCACAAGACAATGGAAATCCACCATGGGAAACATCACGCAGGTTACACTTCTAAGTTAAATGCAGCTTTAGAAGGAACTGACCATTCAGAAAAATCTATTGAAGAATTAATGAAATCTATGGATATGAATAACAGCGCTTTAAGAAATAACGGTGGAGGATATTTTAATCACTGTCTTTTTTGGAAATCAATGTCTCCAAATTCAGCTGAAATGCCTTCTGGTAGTTTAGCAGATGCTATTGCTAGAGACTTTGGGTCATTTGAGAATTTTAAAGATTCTTTTTCCAAAGCTGCAGCTACTCAGTTTGGTTCAGGCTGGGCTTGGTTGTGTGTTCACAGCGATGGTAAACTAGAAGTTTGTTCTACTCCCAATCAAGATAATCCTCTTATGCCAGCAGTGGGATGCGATGGAACACCCATCTTAGGACTTGATGTTTGGGAACACGCCTATTATTTAAATTACCAGAACAGAAGACCTGATTACATAGAAGCATTTTTCAAGGTTATTAATTGGGAAGAAGTTCAAAGTAAATATGAACATTAATTAATGTAAAAAAATTAAGCTGCTTTTTGTGGCTTTTTTTTTTGTTTGAATAAAGCATTTAGAAGGATTGAACCTACAACAACCATTGAACCTAGATAAAAATTTAGGTTCATCACTTCAGAGTCTTTAAAAATTAAAAGTGCAAAAATTATTGCATATACGGGTTCTAAGTTGACAGACAAATTGACTGTATATGGTTTTATAAACTTCATTACATAAACTCCTAGAAGAAATGCGAAAGAAGTACAAATAATCCCTAAAACCATCAACCAAAGTAGCTGAATGCTATTTAGGGAGAGTTCGTTTAAGACGATGTTTCCATTTAAACAAAATAGTAGAGTTATTACCCAAAACCCTCCCATAAGTTCATAAAAAGAAATAATAGCAGAGTCATTTTCTTTAACAAATACACTGTTTATAACAGAAAAGAAAGCTGCTAGAAATGCAGAAATTAATGCTAGAAAAATTGCTTTTAAATAATCAGGATGGTTTTCAAAATTTAAATCATTAACAATTATGGAGACTCCAACAATTACTAATAAGCCAGTAAATAATTCTCTGTAATCAATTTCTTTTCTGTAAATAACCCATTCAGCAAATGATGTGAAAAAAGCTGTAGTCGACATAAAAACTAAGGCTACAGAAACATTTGAAAGGGCAATTGCTTCAAAAAAACAATACCAATGAAATGCAATTAAAATCCCATTTCCAAGAAGTTTTAAAAGTGTTTTTTTTGAAACTAAAATACGCTCTCTTTTAATTAGAAGATAGATTAGCAGAGTAGTCCATGCAATAAGCATTCTCCAGAAGACGACTTCGCTTGTTGATAGCCCACTTAGTCCTAAAATTTTTCCAATAATTCCTGTGAATCCCCATATTAAAATGGTGAAGTGAAGTATAAGGTGTTTTTTGTATTTTTCAATCAATTTTTATTTTTTACAACATAAAAATTTATATTTATTTCTTAATAAAGATTAAGAATTATTCAAAGCTATTAAAGTTTAGTAAAGAAGATTTGTATTTTATTATATAATTGAGGTAATTTCTTTAACTTTACTTATTGTAGATTTCATGAATAAATTAAACAATATACTTTATTTACTCTGGCTAGCTGTTATTTTTCCTTCTTGTAAAAAGAGCGAACAAGTAGATTTATCCTCGTTACAAACTTATCATCATGTTGCTATTCCATTAATAAACGCTGAGATTAATGTTGAGGATATGTTGGAAAGAGACACTGGGGATATTATAAGCACTGGTGCTGCTGGAGAACTATTTTTGACTTATGTTACTCCCCCAACTACGATAAACGCCTCGGAAATAATTGAAATCCCAGACCAAACCTACAGTATATCTCTTAATCCTGCACCTCAAAATTTACCTTCACTTATTGGTTCAATTAGTTATGCGGATACCAATATAAACACTTTCATTTTTCCATCCGGAGAAGAACTAACTTCAATTGATTTTTCTCAAGGAATTTTAACAATAAATATTGATAATAATTTAAGTCATGAAGTAGTTCTTGATATTGTTATCCCTTCTTTAATAGATAATCAAGGAGATTATTTTTCTGCTACCTTAACAGCAACTGCTAATAGTCCAGCAATTACTCAAGCAAATCTTAGTAAAAATACTTTCGATCTAACAAAAGGTAATATTGGATTCAATGAGATGGTAGTTTACTTAAATGTTACTATCAATGGTTCAGGAAACTCTATTAATACTACTGACGATCTTACTTTTTCGTTTTCAATGGATAATTTAGAATTTTCTTCTATTTTGGGGGATATAAAATACCAGAAATTTGATTTGGGCTCTTTTCCGTTGGAGATAGATATATTTAGCAATTCTGAGTCGGCAGTAGAGTTTTTGCTTACTAATCCACAAATTGAGCACACTATTCAAAATAGCTTTGGTTTTACAGCCAATATGGGTATGCAATCCATGTATTATGAAGATCTCCAGGGCAATTTTCTAGGCAATGTTTTATACGATTCTGCTGCAAGTGGAAACTTACAGATTGCACCATTTTATTTTCCAACTATACAGCAGCCACAAACCCAAGGAGATTCTGTAACTTCAGTTATAGCTATGAACGCAACTAATAGTACTATTAACGAATTAATTAATTCAACACCAAAAAATATTGTAAGTAATCCTGTAGTAGTGGTTAATGCTGATTCAACAATTATGAATAATAATTTTATCTTAAGTACAAGTAAGATTACAGTATCTACCGAAATTAACCTTCCTTTAGAAGGTTACGCAGGAGGTTGGATAATGGGAGATACAATTCCTTTTGATTTTAAAGTAGATGAATTATTTAGTTCAGAAACTGAAATTGATTCAGCAATAATTAAGTTTTCTACCATCAACGGATGGCCACTAGATGTTAATTTCACATTAGAGCTTTTAGATAGTAATTTTAATTTACTGTCTTCTATTGCAGATGGAGAAATGGTTCTTGAGTCTGCACCGTTGGATGCTAATGGGAGAGTTATAGAAGATTCGCAACAAATAGTAACATTACTTGGTTGTGATAAATCTTGTGTGGATAATTTGAATCAAACTAAGCATGTTATTTTACTTGTAACAGCAGGAACCTCTGGTTATGACACTCAATTACCTGTGAAAATATATAACGATTATAAGCTGCAATTATCCATGTCATTATTAATTTCAGGAAGAATATTTTAATGAAAAATATTATTTTCACATCCTTATTTTTTTATTGATAAAAATCAATGCTCAGCAAGATTTTATACTATATCACATGCCGTCAATTCCTCAGATTACACAAGTTGACCCTGCTTCTTTTCCAGATTCAAAGTTTGATATAGGGTTGCCAATTATATCAAGTGTGTATGGTTCTATTTTTAATACAGGTTTTTCAATTGGTGATATATTTTATCAAAATGCAGATGGAATTATGATGCCAGATGTTGATAATGCCATAGCAAAAATGAGTTCTGAAAACTTTTTTGTCCTTAATGGAAGTACAGATTTAATTTTTGTTGGGTTTAAAAAAGGAAATAATTTCTTTTCTTTAAACGTCACTGAAAAGTTAGATTTTACTTTTAATTATCCAAAAGATCTAATAGTTCTTGCCTTGGAGGGAAATGGTAATAAACTTTTGGGGAAAAGAGCTTCTTTAGATGGTTTGGGATTTGATTTCACTCACTGGAGAGAATATGCTATCCATTGGGTACACGATGTTCATCATAAATTTTCTTATGGAGCAAGACTAAAGTATCTCTACGGAATGGAAAACTTCACTACAGATGTCAGTTATATGGGTATTAGAACAGACGAAAACACTCATGCATTGAAATTTGATATGGCTTTTAATTTTAGAACTTCTGGTCTTCCACAAATTTTACTAGATGACGGAAATATACCAGTAATTGGTGGACTGAATACAAACGATTCTACCGTCATGCAGGAGTCTGGTTTTTCTCCAGGATATATTAATAATTATTTGTTTAACAGAAAAAACAGAGGAGTAGGTTTAGATTTTGGCTTTAACTACCATCTTAATGATAAATTACTTCTAGAAGCGTCTGTTTTAGATTTAGGATTTATTAACTGGAATAGCTATACTGCAAATTCTAAGTTAGAGGCTTGGAATTATGAATACGATGGAATTGATACCCCTATTTCTATTTTTGGAGAAGGATCAAGTGTAGATTTTTTAAAAGGCGTACTAGAAGACTCCATTGAAGAAGATCTTAAAAATAATTATTCATATTCTACTCAAAGCTATAAAACTGCTCTTCGTACAAAAGCTTATGCGTCTATGGAGTATACTGTAGATCATAACAATTTTGTTTCATTAAGCCTTTATTCTTCATTTTCTAGAGGAATTTGGAGGAGAGGTCTTGGACTGGCATATAATTACCACCTTGGTAATTTTCTTTCTGCCACAGCCAGCTATTCATTATATAACCGCAGTTACGCAAATGTAGGTTTTGGGGTGTCTGTAAACCTTGGGCCCGTCGAAATTTATTGTTTAACAGATAATATACTTGCATTTGGAACTCTTAATCCAAGAGATAATTTTTTATCTAACTCATCTAATAGTTTAAATATTGACACTAAGAAAGTTAGAAATGGTCAGATTCATTTTGGTCTAAATTTAACTTTTGGAAGAGAAGAGAAAGAAAAGCCGTTGGAAGAAGAAAATGAAGCTTCCTCTGCCTCATCTGACGGAGAGGCACAAAGCAAGGATTCCTCGACAAAAATGAAAAAACCATCCAATAGCAGTTCATCAAGTAAATCTAATGACACAAAAAAGACCAAAGATGATTCTAACTCATCCTACAATAAGAAAACCAAAAAGAAAAAAAATACAAGAAGAGGAGAATTGAAAACGAAAGTTGAACAGTCAGCACCTAAAAGTAGCACCTTAAGAAAGGTGTCTAGAAATCTATAATTAAATTATTTTTATTTATTATATTTTTTACCTCTAACTTTTTTGTGTTTTGAGGTTTGAAAAATATAAAATCAGCATCTCTATTAATCTTTATTTCTATTGATTCTCCTTTTGTTTGAAATGGCGATAATAAAATAGAATCTTTAAATTTAACTAGTTCATTGCTCTTTTTTCCTTTTGAATATCCTATTAGATAAACAGTGTCTAAATGGAAGTTCTTAATGTTCAAGACCAATTCATTTTCCCTGTTGATATATTTATTCGCTTTTATTCCAATTGATGGAAAATAATTATTTTCAATTGAAGCATAATCATAGACAAAAGGCTTAAGGACAAAATCGTGATTTGAAATATAGCTAGGTAGCAGTTCTCTAACAGCTTTTGCATTATCTATTAAATAATGTATATCAAATTCATAATTTGGAAATTCATATTTCAAAATAGTATTTAATGAATCACAACTGGCTTTGTATTTACCTAGAGTACTGTTTAGATAATTCACTTTAGAAAACTTATGTAGAAACTTTTTGTAACTAGAAACAAATACATCATTATTAAAGAACTGTTTGGATAGGTAAGTCATTTTGAAATCGGAAGAATTTGTATCAGAATACCCATATATGATATCTTCTATTCCTTCTTCTATTCCTGCGTAACAATCAAATGCAATATGCTCTAACTCGTTTTCTTTAGGATTGTAATAAAAACGTTGATTATGCCAATGGTATGAATGCCTAATTTTCCCAATGTCATACAGAGCATAAAGTTTTGCTGTATGATTTAAATTAAAGATGTCCTCCAAATTCTCATTAAACTCTTTGTATTTAGTCATTAATTTAAATCCTTTTTTAAAATCTTGTTTTAATGTGTCGGAGGAAAGAATTTTATTCTTCTGAAAAGGAATTATTTCTGAGGCTTCAAAAAATGGATATAATTTTTTATTCTTTGGATTGTTGATTCTTGTCTCCCATACCCCTTCTTCATTAAACTTAAGAATTGGTGCTTCTGTCTTATTGTTGTCTTTGAGTAATTCTTTACTGAAGTGTTCTTCATAAGCATATATTCCCAAATTGTTCCCATTCAAAGAAGCTGTTATAAACCCATATCTTGTAGTTAAAATATTTTCGTCTCTAAATATTTTGTGTATTAACCATTCCTTTAAAAATGAACGTGTTTTTGGATGTTGGATGGAGAATGTTTTCATTCCTTTAAAATATTTGTCTCCTAAAATTTTAATTCTAAAAGACCATTTGTCACCGCTTAAATGATCTATCCAGTCTCCTTTTAATCGGATTTTGATTGAAATTTCCTCATTATTATAAACCATAATTCCGCTAAAGTATTTTTTTAAGGATTTACCAATCACACCATTTTGAATTGCTTTCTCTCTGTATTTAAAGAGCTTGTCAAGATCTTTAGATTCAATTTGTATTCCTAAATTTTCTTTTTTGAATACAGGTCTTCTTGATTTATTGAACACCTCAATTTTTAAATCGTCATAGTAAGCAGGAAGTATTTTTTCGTTATGAATAAAAAACTTAATTTGTTCAAAATCTTCATCCAATAGGAAGCTGAAAGTAATTAACACCCATTGACTTTCTGTTTCTTTTTGGCGACTTCTTGTAATAGCTAGAATATTTTTTTCTTCCCCCACCAACTTTAAGTAACCTCTAGAAAAACCATTCTTTTCCCAAACAGAAATTATTAATTCATTTCCTTTTTTTAAATTCTTAAAAACATAACTAAGTGCATACGGGTTTTTAGCATCAATTTTTGAACTAAATTTTCCTGATTTTGCATAATCTAAAGATTGTGATAGCGAATTGGAGACGTGTTCTGAGTTTTGCGAAATAAAGTGGCTTTCTTCGACTTTTTCCATATCGAACAGCAATGGATATTTATTGTTTTCTTTGCAGCTAAATACATATATAAAACATACTAATACAGGAATGTATATTTTGATAGTTTTCTCTAACATTAATTAATAAAAATAGTTCATTTATTCAAAAAATTTCTGCAAAATAGATCATTAGTCTAAAATTATTACTTAAACGAGACTCAAAAGTATTTCTAATCATTATTTATTAAAAATTAAATAAAACCACAAATATTTTTGTGACACACATAAAAATTATTTATATAAATCTACTTTCTCTGGAATTTTATTAATTATCTAGTTCAAGTCCTCTAATTTTTTAATTTGTGGTATAAGATATTTTTATATATTTGAATAAACCACATATATTTTATTGTCAAATCTACTTAAATATCAGTGTCATAAAAAGATTTTTTTTTTTAGACTATCTCCCGGATGAGGTTTTCATTAGTTTAGAAAAAAATGACAGAATAGAATATCGAAAACTAAGAGAGAATTATCAAACAATTGAAAGTAAGTCTTCACAAATAATTTCTTTACAAGAAGATATTAGAAGAAAGCAACTTCTAGTTCAAAAACTAAAGAATCAAATTGCACCTTCTAAATCAAACGCTTCATATTTAGATAAAATGAATTTAGCAAAAGAAAATTTAGATGATATAATTACCAAATTCCAATTTTCTATTTCAATTGGATTAAGAACTCACAAAACTAAAGTTAAAGGTTTTTCTCAACCAAAATATTATTTAAGAATTACTGCATTTGACAAAAGATTTAAAAATATTTATGTCGGTTCGTCTGAAAAGATTAATATTTCGCTAGCTAAAATTTATAATAAGTCTTATAATAACTTTAATAGTGAAGAGCTAAAGACTGAGCTTAAAGTACTGTACTCTGTGTACATAAGAAACTATATTTGGAAAAAAAATTGGGATCTTTTTTTTTCCACTAAGCATTCATTATGTGATTTAGAGCAATGGAGTAATAATATGGGAGATGAAATGTATAGGTGGTAAATTTTAAATAATGCAAAAAATAAAATTAATATGGGATTTCAATGGTATAGATTCCTTAAAAACTGCAGAACATTTTAATATTCATGTTGATGATTTTTTAGTTAAAGAGAATATTCTATATCATAATATAGGACTGGAGCCTGTTAGTGATTACCATAATATTGCTTTTTTAGTTATTGATAAGCAATACGTTGATAAAATAAAACATGCTTTGAAGCCACAAAGAGCATTCTTAACAGATGATTAATTTCATTACTTGCTAAATAGAAAAAACACAAAAATTTTTACTAAATTCATGCTATGAAAAAATTATTAATAATATTACTTTCCACACCA
>MDSY01118500.1_pt1 | contig 24682 bp, 19 predicted proteins | sample 811131 | NCBI WGS metagenome assembly MDSY01 (sample SAMN05326643, study PRJNA326480) | marine metagenome | isolation source: seawater | place: Atlantic Ocean: South West | collected 2010
TATCCCATAGATGTAGCAACTATGTTGGTTTGGCCTTGATTCTTAGACTTAAATTGAAAATACCCTTCAAAATCTATAAATGCACCTTCGTTATAATCTTCCAAATAGACAGAGGCACCAATTATTCCATTTCCAGAGTTTTTATCAACTATACGTCCTCTTATGACGGTTTGGGCATAAGAATCAATTGAAAAAGAAAGTAAAAGTATGACGATTAAAAAGTGCTGAGGCTTAGTCATGGAAAAGAAAATTAGGTCAATGCCTAATTTAAGCCCAACGCCCCTTAGAATTCAAGTACTCTGCTATTTGAATTGTATTTGTTGCAGCACCTTTTCTCAAATTATCACTCACTACCCAGAGGTGAAGGCCTTTAGGATTGCTTAGATCACGTCTAATTCGGCCTACAAAAACCTCATCTTTACCCCTAGAATTTATTGGCATGGGATAAATATTATTTGAAGGATCATCTTCAACTACAACTCCTGGAAAGTTTGAAAGAACTGTTCTTATTTCATCAAGTTCAAATTCCTTTTCCAATTCTAAGTAAACTGCTTCACTATGTCCCCCTGCAACTGGAACTCTTACAGCCGTACAACTGAGATCAATATTTTGATCGCCCATGATTTTCTTCGTCTCAAAATGTACTTTCATCTCTTCTCGAGTGTAGCCATTTTCTTGAAAATCGTCACAGTGAGGCAAGCAATTCATATCAATATTATGAGGATAAACTTTTTGTGTATTATCCCCTGCTCTTTCAGCTTCTAATTGATTCAATGCTGCTGCACCTGTTCCAGTAACACTTTGATATGTATTAACTATTCCTCTCAATATTGAATAATTATCGTGAAGAGGTTTTAGTGCCATCAAAAGTTGCATAGTAGTGCAATTGGGATTTGCAATTATCAAATCTTCATCTCCTAAAACATCACCATTTATTTCTGGAATTACAAGTTTATGGTCCTCACTCATTCTAAAGGCTGAACTATTGTCAATTACAATAATTCCTTTATCTGCAAATTTTGGAGCCCACTGTAAACTAATTCCTCCTCCTGCAGAAAACAGTGCTAAGTCTATATCTAAACTCAAAGCATATTCAATTCCAATAATTTCTATTTCCTCCCCATTGAACTTTATTGTTGATCCAACCGATTTCTCTGATGCAACTGGAATCAATCTTTCAACTGGAAAATGTCTTTGTTCCAAAACCTCGAGCATTGTTCTACCTACCATTCCAGTGGCCCCTACAACAGCTACAGTTAAAGATTTCATTGATTTCAATTTGTAACAAAGGTAAGAATTTCACTAGCGTAGATGTTCAATTTACCTGCGCTTTGGGGATAGTTATTAAGAGTATGACGTTTGTCCTGTGAAACCGATTTCAACTCTATTACTAATTTCTATCAGTTGGTTTGTTGCTTACGGTTGGTTTTCTAATGGCAGTGACAGACATGATGTTGGAAAAAGAAAGGTTGAACGGTGTCTAATTGTTGTAGCTAACTAAATTGCAATAATGTTTGATGGTAAACAAATTGTTTATTTAGATGCACCTGATATTTACTTATTCGGCATCTCTTTAGTTCTATTAGGATTAGTTGTTTGGATTAGACAGGGATTTTTAAAAGAATGGAGGTTAGCAGATTGGTTGATAAACAACATAAATAGAATCTGGCAGAGAGGAGCGGATGAAGTACCTCAAAGTGAAGGGATTCTAATAAATCACATAGCTGGAATAATAGCTATTGCTATAATATTTTGGTATAATTTGACCATTTACTATGGGCTAGCAATAGGGATTGGAATTATTTTCTCAAAACAAATTTTATTTTGGGGTTTGAACCTATTCCCTAAAATTTCACAACTAGGAAATGAGCACAACATCATCGATAGATTATCAAGATTGTGGATGTGTTTGGCTATTGGATTGCTTTCTCTTGTCTTTTCATTAGTTCCAGAACCTGAATATTTTAATCCATTTCTTTTATTCTCAATAGTTTGGGCCATCTCTTTGCTTTTTAGATGGTTTAGGGTGTTTCAATCTGCAAATAGGAGGCTAAATAGCTTTTCTTATAGTTTTTTGTATCTTTGCGCCCTTGAAATCTTCCCAGTATCAGCATTTGTATTTTATATAAAAGCTTGTACAATGTGGATTTAGAGAAAAGAGAGCATGGCAAAGAAGATTAAAACAATACTTATCTCACAGCCCAAACCGGCAACAGAGAAAAGCCCTTATTTCGACTTAGCAGATAAGTTGAAATTGACAATTGATTTTCGTCCTTTTATACATGTTGAGGATGTAGATGTAAAGGAATTCCGCACTCAAAAGATAGATATTTCGAAATTTTCTGCAGTAATTCTTACTTCTAGAATGGCTGTAGACCACTATTTCCGTATGGCTAAGGAGATGAGGTTCGAAGTCCCTACTGATATGAAATACTTCTGTTTAAGTGAAAGCACTGCTTTTTACTTACAGAAATATGTGGTTTACAGAAAAAGAAAGATTTTCCATGGACAGGTAAGAATGCCTGAGCTTATTACAATTATTAAGAAGCATAAGAAAGAAAAATTCTTACTTCCATGCTCTGATTTGCTTAAGCCATCAATCCCAGCTGCTCTAGATGAAATTGATATTAATTACAAAAAGGCTGTAATGTACAAGACTGTATGTTCAGATTTGAGTGATTTAAGTGATTTTAAGTACGATAGTTTGGTCTTCTTTAGTCCAAGTGGAATAGAATCACTATTCAAAAACTTCCCAGATTTTACTCAGGGTGAAACTCAGATTGCAACATTTGGCCCTACGACAGCTAAAGCTGCAAAAGATGCTGGCCTTAGAATTGACATTAATGCACCTTCAAAAAAGGCGCCTTCAATGACAATGGCTATAGAACAGCACATTAAAGCGAATTCCTGAAGTTATCTTGCGCTTTGAATGGCGCACAGCAAACACACTTACGGAAAAGAACAAAGACTAAAGAGCGTTATCGTTCTTGACAGGGTTTTTGAGATGGGTAAGAAAATAAAAACCTTCCCAATACTCGCTCGATATACGTCTAGTAGTTTTGAAGCAGAAGTGCCATTTCAGGTTGCAACTACTGTAAGTAAAAGGAGGTTTAGAAAAGCAGTAACTAGAAACCGAATAAAGCGATTAATGAGAGAAGCTTGGAGACTTGAAAAACATAGAATAGAAGAAAATTGGAAAAAGGGGGATTCTCAATACGCTTTAGTTTTAACTTATGTTGGAAATGAAATTCCAGATTTTGAGAAGTGTGCTAATACGATAAGAAAGATCGTTGACGTTCTTCTGGACAAGAAAATAATTAAATGAAATCAATAATAAAATCCAAGCTTATTATCTGGGTTATTGCTGTTTTTGGAATAGCAGGAATTTCACTAACAACTGCAGTAAAACAGGATTTTTTCGAGATGTCTAAACAACTCGAAATAATGAATTCTACATTCAAAGAGTTAAACATTTATTACGTAGATCCATTATCACCTGGGGAACTGGTTCATACTGCTATTGATGCAATGCTAGAATCTCTAGATCCATATACCGTTTACTATCCTGAAGAAAAAATGGAAGATGTAAGGTTTATTTCGACCGGAGAATACGGTGGGATAGGAATTACATTAAAAGAGAGTTGGGATGGAAAATATATAATTGCTGATATCGCTGAAGGGGGGCCTGCGGAGGAAGCAAATTTGAGCATCGGTGACGAGCTTGTTAGTATTAAGGGTATGGATGTTAGGGGTGAAGGGATTGATATTATTTCAGGCCAAATCAAAGGAACATCAGGAACAGAAGTTGTTATTGGCGTTATTAAAAACGGTGCATCTAAAACAACTGATGTCAAATTGGTAAGAGCTAAAATTAAAAGACCGGATATCCCTTATCACGGCATGGTAAGTGATAAAACTGGGTACTTAATCCTTAGTAAATTCACTAAAACTTCCTCTTCTGAAGTGAGGAAATCTTTAATTTATTTAACCGACACATTAGGAGCTGAAAACATAATTTTAGATTTAAGAGGGAATGGTGGGGGATTATTAAGAGAAGCTGTAAACATTGTCAATTTCTTTGTTCCAAAAGGCACTCAAATTGTTGAAATGAGAGGGAAAACTGAAGCTTGGAATAAGAGTTATGGAGCGCTTAGAAGACCTCTTTTGAAAGACATACCGCTTGCAATCTTAATTGATGAGAGGTCTGCATCTGCATCTGAAATTGTGTCTGGAGCAATTCAAGAATTAGACAGAGGGATAATAATTGGTAGAGAAAGCTTCGGAAAAGGACTGGTTCAGCAAACAAAGGATTTGGCCTACGGTTCAAGAATTAAAATTACTGTAGCTAAATACTATACTCCTAGTGGTCGATGTGTACAAAGAGTCCACTACGATGATAGGGATGAAAAGGGCAATGCAAAAATTGCTGCAGATTCTACTTTAAATGTATTTCATACTGCTAATGGACGTCCAATCTTAGAAGGAAGAGGAGTATTTCCAGATGTAGAAATTGAACCAGAATATTTTGGATATGTGCTTGAAGGATTGATTGAAAATGATGTTTTATTTGACTTTTCTTTAAGTCGTGATTTTATAATTGAAAACCCAAGTGAATTTTCATTATCTGACTCAGAATGGGAGGAGTTTGTTGCATTTATTAAATCTGAATTTGACGATGGAGAAAGAGGTAAACCTTACCAAGCTGTTTCAGTAGAAATGTTGGATGTGCTTGAAATTGCTCTAGAAGATGATGGTTTATTATCTGAAAACCACTCTCTAGTAGATTCTCTTCAAAATGCATTTTTGCCAGATATTGAATCAGATCTAAAAAGAAATGAAACTGAAATTAGAATTGCATTGGAAGAAGAAATAGTATTCCATAAGACTAATTCTACAGGGCTTTTTGAATACCAACTTCCAAGGGATCCAAATACATTAAAAGCCATTGAGCTTCTAGAATCTGAGGAATACAAAAACATTCTTCTTGGGCCTTCCAAGTAAAATACAATTTGTTGGGCTGGCAATTACTACAGCCTCATTGCCTTGGTCAGAATTTGGGACAAGTCTTGGAATGGGACTACTTGCTCTTAGTTGGGTAGTTGCTCTTGTAACAAAGACTACTATAAGGCCTAAGCATAAACTACTCACAATTTCTCTATTAATTTGTTTTGGATGGTGTGCGCTTAGTCTATTATGGAGCGAAAACACAGTAGAAGGATTAAGTGCATTAAAAATTTTACTCCCTGTTTTAATAATTCCATTATCTCTTTTCTGTGTTCCACTTCTTAAAAACACATTGAAGTTTGGAATAAAAATTCTGATTATTTCTACATTTTTTGCTGCAATTGCTGGATTGATTAATGGTCATTTTTTAGAGATTGGAAAATTTTCACCCTTCATCTCACACATAAGAATGGGGTTGATTCTTGCACTTTGTTTAGGGTTGTCCATTCTAGAGAAAAAAAGGATTTTTTCAATTCTGTTTGGGGGAGTAGCAATTGCATCAGTTTGGTTTACACAATCAATAACAGGAATAGGAATGATAGCATTTGCAATATTCTATTCTGCAATCGCTCTTGCTATTCCTAAGTATAAAACCCAAACAATTTTACTAGCACTTTTAACTGTAGCGTTTGGAAGTGCCTGGTTATTTAAATCTTTAATGCCAACTCCATTTACTGGTACTCCTGAAGAACTAACCCCTTGGGGAAATCCATATATACATTATCCTGAGAAGCATTTAGAGGAAAATGGGAATAAGGTTAATATGTATCTCGCATATAATGAAATGAGACCTAAGTGGAATAAGGTTAGTAAAATTCCTTATGACTCTCTGGATGCAAATGGTTTTCCAATTGAATCTACTCTTACAAGATACCTTACTTCTCTGGGCAAGCCCAAAAACGGAGCCCAAATTCAAGAACTTTCTTCTGATGATATTAGAAATATTGAAAACGGACATACATCAATTCGCATGTCTACACATAGCGGACTCAACCTTAGGATAGACGCACTTAGGTTTGAGCTTGGCAACTACCTTGATGACGGTAATCCCAATGGCAATTCAGTTACAATGCGACTTGAAGCCTTTAAAGCCGGACGGTACTTAATTTCATCAAATGGAATTATTGTTGTGTTATTTGGTGTAGGTGTTGGGGATATACACGACAACATTAAAAATTCTTACAGTGAAATAGGATCAAGGCTACAATCTGAAAATTGGAAAAGAACACATAATCAGTATTTGGCTTGGTGGATAGGATGCGGATTACTTGGATTATGTATTTTGTTTGTCGTTTTATATTCAAGTTGGATATCTACTCACGGGGCATTAAAACTTGCTTGGTGGATAATTGTTCTTTCATGTATAGCAGAAGATACACTTGAAACTCAAGCAGGAGTTACTTTTTCAATGCTTTCGCTCTGCTTATTTACTCTTGTCCCTAAAAAGCGCAATTAATGGAAAAATTGACTGCCATAATTCCAACCTTTAATGAGGAGCAAAATATTATTGAGGCAATTAAGTCAGTTGATTTTGCAGATGAGATAATCGTGGTTGATTCATTAAGCACCGACAAGACAATTGAACTTGCAAAACCACACGTAAATAAAATTATCCAACGTAAGTATGAGAATTCTGCTTCCCAAAAGAATTGGGCGATTCCTCAGGCTCAACACAAGTGGATTTTAATCCTAGATGCAGATGAGAGAGTTCCAGAAGACTTGAAAATTGAGATTCAAAACACTCTAAAGTCCAAACCTGAGGAGAGTGGATTTTGGATTGGTCGAACAAACTACTTCATGAACAAACGGATAAGATTTAGTGGCTGGAGGGGAGATAGAGTGATAAGACTTTTTAAAAGAGATGAGTGCAAATACGAAAAATTGAATGTTCACGCTGAGATCATTTCTGAAGGGACTATCGGTTCATTAAAACAAAAACTAATTCACAACACTTTTGTGAGCGGTGAAGATTTTCAGAAAAAGCTTGACAGGTACGCAAAATGGCAAGCCAAAGATTACGACTCTAAAACAGGAACAATTACATTTTACCATACACATCTAAAACCAGCAATAAGATTTCTCAAACATTTCATTTTTCAACTAGGTTTTATCGATGGAAAAGTGGGCTTCATAATTTCAAAGTATCAGGCAAATGCCGTTAAAATGAGATACCAATACTTGATGGAATTGAGGAAAAATCGTGAGAAGTAGTTGGTAAGGTGTGGAAAACCTAGATTGGTAGGCTTATCGTAAGACTTTAGATTTGTCATCTATGAACGTCCTACTACTCGGTTCTGGTGGTCGCGAACACGCGATAGCATGGAAAATATCTCAAAGCTCTTTATTGTCAAAGCTTTACGTTGCTCCTGGCAACGCTGGAACTGAATCTATGGCTACAAATGTCGATTTAGACATTATGGATTTTCCGTCGATTGGAAGATTTATTCGCAAAAACGACATCAATATGCTCATAGTAGGGCCTGAGGCTCCTCTTGTTGAAGGTATTATCGATTTCTTTCAAGACTCTGATAAATTTGAAGGACTTGTTACTATTGGTCCAAGAAAAAAAGGGGCAATGCTCGAAGGGTCAAAAGACTTTGCAAAAGAGTTTATGATTAAGCATAACATTCCAACAGCAGATTATGCAACTTTTAAGAGTGAGGATGTAAAAGCAGCTAAAGCCTTTCTTGATGAAAGAACACCACCATATGTAATTAAAGCGGATGGATTAGCTGCTGGAAAAGGTGTAATTATTACTTCTGATCGTGAAGAAGCTGAAGCAACTCTTGACGACATTTTGGTCGGCAATCAATTTGGTACTGCAGGGTCTCAAGTAGTTATCGAACAGTTCATGGATGGTATTGAAGTAAGCTACTTTGTGGTAACTGATGGAGATGCATATAGAATTCTTCCTTCCGCAAAAGATTACAAGCGTGTAGGTGAGGGTGATAAAGGGCCAAACACTGGTGGTATGGGTGCTATTAGTCCAGTACCATTTGTCGATGCAGAGTTCCATACTAAAACTCTAAACCAAATCATCATCCCGACTATTAAAGGACTTAAGGAAGACGAAATTCCATATAATGGTTTCATCTTTATTGGGCTAATGAAAGTTGGAAGTGATCCATATGTAGTTGAGTACAATACAAGGTTAGGTGATCCTGAGACTGAAGTGGTTTTGCCTAGAGTAAAAAGTGATCTCCTTCATATGTTTGACGCTTTAGGATCAGGGATGTTAAGTGAGTATGACCTCCAAATTGACGAAAGAGCAGCTACAACTGTTATTCTGACTTCTGGCGGTTATCCTGGAGATTACGAAAAGGGATTAAACATTACTGGACTAGACATAAACATCGACCCAAAGGAAGGCTTAGTTTTCCATGCAGGAACTAAAACCTCAAGAGGTAAGGCCCAAACTAACGGTGGAAGAGTCATAGCCTGCACAGGATTAGGGGCAAATCTTGAAAGAGCTCTAGAAAGAAGCTACAAAATTGCAGATTCAATCAATTTTGGCAGGAAACAATTCAGGAAGGATATTGGTCAGGATGTGATTTCTAAAGAAGAATAAAAATCCTGTTTTCGGAACAAATTAGATAATAGTTCCGTCTTTCTTCGCTTTATCTGTGTATTTCTTCTGAAGGTAAAGCCAGTATATTCCACCTACTGAACTCAACAACAAAATTCCCAGGTTTAAAGGGTCTGCCATAGGCATGAGAATAGAATCAAAAGTCCATTCTATAAAATCACCAATTGGATAAATTACGTCTTGAGTATTCATGTGAGAAAGGTGTTCAATAATTGAGTGCAAATTTAATAGGAATTACTTAAATATATCGAACTTTGTCACCATGAAAATTGGAGTAGTAACCTTCCCTGGATCTAATTGCAATATGGACATGGTTCATGCACTTGAAAATGATCTTGGATACAGCGTAGTAGAACTTTGGCATAAAGACTCTGACCTTCAAGGAGTAAGTGCAGTTATTTTGCCTGGAGGATTTAGCTATGGAGATTACTTAAGAAGTGGGGCTATAGCTCGCTTCTCAAACATTATGGAAGAGGTCGTAAAATTTGCAAATGATGGTGGCAAGGTTTTAGGAATATGCAATGGATTCCAAATTCTATGCGAAGCAGGTTTACTTCCTGGAACACTCATGCATAATGAATCTAGAAAATTCATTTGTAAAAATGTCCATCTAGTACCGGTTTCTAGAACCGCTTCAATTTCTGCAGGACTAGACCCAAAAATTCCTCTTCAAATTCCAATTGCCCATGGTGAAGGAAATTATTTTCTGCCAGAAGATGAGTTGCAAGCTCTAGAAGATAATGACCAAGTTATTTTTAGATATAGTGATGCAAGTGGGGCAGTAAATGGCGCTTCTAATCCAAATGGAGCAATAAACAATATTGCAGGGGTTTGTAACGATAAAAAGAATGTGTTTGGAATGATGCCTCATCCTGAAAGAGCTTGCTCAGAAGATTTGGGTAATACTGATGGAATGAACATTCTTCGTGGACTTTTAGAAGTAGTAGATATAGCATAAAATGAACCCTTATTCAGCCGGCCATAACCTCGAAAAGATTGAGGTTCCCGCGGATCTTCGCGAGAAATTTAAGCAGGAGGAATTAGAACAAGTTTGTGATGAACTTAGGCAATACATCATCGATGTTGTGTCTGAAAAGGGAGGGCATTTTGGAGCTAGTTTAGGAGTAATAGAACTAACAGTAGCTCTTCATTACGTATTTAATACACCTCATGACAACGTTGTTTGGGATGTAGGTCACCAAGCTTATGGTCATAAAATTCTAACAGGTAGAAGAGAAAATTTTCATACTAATAGAAAGTTCAAAGGGCTAAGCGGATTTCCAAAAAGATCTGAAAGTGAATACGACACATTTGGGGTTGGCCACAGTTCTACAAGTGTGTCTGCAGCATTGGGTATGGCTGTTGGAAGTAGATTGAGCGGTGAAGAAGAAAAGCATAATGTTGCAATTATTGGTGATGGAGCTATGACAGCTGGAATTGCATTCGAGGGGCTTAATCACGCCGGAATTGAGGATAGCAACATGCTAGTAATACTCAACGATAATTGTATGAGTATTGATCCAGCAGTTGGTGCCCTTAAAGAGTACTTGACCGATATCACAACTTCTCACACCTATAACAAAGTGAAAGACCAAGTTTGGGATTTACTTGGGCAGATTTCAAAGTTTGGTCCCAATGCTCAAACCATAGTCCAAAAAGTAGAAAACGCAATAAAATCAGCAGTACTCAAACAAAGTAATTTATTTGAGGCTCTGAATTTTAGATACTTTGGGCCAGTTGATGGTCACGACGTTGAATACTTGCAAAAGGTGTTGAGCGATTTGAAAGATATCAAAGGGCCCAAACTTCTTCACGTTGTTACCCGAAAGGGTGCTGGGTATGAGCCGGCAGAAGTTGGGAGTGCAACAAAATGGCATGCCCCTGGAATATTCGACAAGGAGACTGGTGTGCCAATGGCATCAACAGACAATGGTCCTAAACCACCTAAATTCCAGGACGTATTTGGCAAGAGCATCATTGAACTCGCCAAAGCAGATAAACGAATTGTAGGTGTAACTCCAGCCATGCTTACAGGTAGTAGCTTAGGAATGATGATGGAGGAACTGCCAGATAGAACTTTTGACGTTGGAATTGCTGAGCAACATGCTGTGACTTTTAGTGCTGGAATGGCAACGGAAGGATTAATTCCGTTTTGCAATATTTATTCTAGCTTCATGCAAAGGGCATATGATCAAGTAATTCACGATGTGGCATTGCAAAATCTTCACGTTGTTTTTTGTTTGGACAGAGGTGGACTTGTTGGAGCTGATGGTCCTACCCATCATGGTATTTTTGATTTGGCATATATGAGGACATTGCCAAATATGGTTGTGGGGGCGCCGATGAATGAGCCTGAACTTAGGCACATGATGTATACTGCATCGCTTGAACATCATGGGCCATTTACAATTAGGTATCCACGAGGGACGGGGTCAGTGGTTGAGTGGCAGGTTCCGTTTGAGAAGATTGAAGTTGGTACTGGAAGGAGGCTTAAGAATGGAGATGATATTGCCGTTTTGAGTATTGGTGCTATTGGTACTGAAGCAGAGAAAGCTGTGGAAAACCTTGGGAAGAAGGGAGTAAGTGCTGGTCATTACGATATGAGATTTGTAAAGCCTCTAGATGAAATTATGTTGCATGAAGTATTTACAAAATTCAAGTTGGTGATTACTGTTGAGGATGGGTGTGTTCAAGGAGGATTTGGTTCAGCAGTTGTTGAGTGGATGTCTGATCAAGGATATTCTTCAAGAGTAAAAAGATTGGGTGTGCCAGATAGGTGGATAGAGCACGGAACTCAAGCTGAGCTTTATGAGGAATGTGGATATAATTCTAGCGCTATTGAAGAGACTGCATTAGACCTTATTTCATCAAGCAGTGCATCTAGTGGAAGTGCAAGCGCTTCAGCTTAACTTAGCTAAAGTGGAAGATCCTATCCGAAATAGAGTGGCAGAAAGTGGGCTGATACAGCTTGAACTTTCCGAGTTAATTTCAATTGAATGTGTTGAGTTAGATCTCACCTCTTGGCTTCATGAAGGGCTTATTGTAATTGAAAAAGATTTTAGGTCAAAAGCAAATGAGCTTAACCAAAACGATTTTAAGGGAAAAGGTGTTGGCTTGAAAATTAAAGGAGATGCTATCGTTCCTGATTGGGCTTGGATGGTTATAACTGCTCGTCTTTTGAGTGCTGAATTCGTAGTAATTGGAGGTATTGAGGGAGCAAGAGAAGAAGCGCTTAGGAGAGGAATTGATGGAATAAATGTTGAGGAGTATCGCGATAAGAGAATTATTGTTAGAGGATGTGATGATGCTTCCTCACCTGAGGGATTGTTGTTGTTTCAGGCCAAACTTCAACCAGTAGTAAAGTCGATTATGTTTGGTGAGGCGTGTAGTACTGTACCTGTATTCAAAAAGAAATAATGCTCAGCAAGGAATCAGATAAAAAACTATTTTTAATTGATGCATACGCTCTGATTTTTCGTGCTTATTACGCCTTTATTAAAAATCCAAGAATAAATTCTAAAGGCATCAATACCTCTGCTGTTTTTGGATTTACAAATGCTTTGCTTGAAGTAATTCGAAATGAAAAACCAACACATTTAGCAGTTGTTTTTGACCCACCTGGGGGGTCATTTAGAACAGATGTTTTTGAAGATTACAAAGCAAATAGAGACGAAACTCCAGAGGATATAAAAATTAGTGTTCCTCTAATTCACAAAATTCTAGAGGCAATGAATGTGCCTATCAGGGTAGAACCAGGATATGAGGCAGATGATTTAATTGGTTGTCTTGCTAAAAGAGCAGAGGCAGAAGGGTTTGATGTTTATATGATGACTCCGGATAAAGATTTTGGTCAGCTTGTTACAGACAGAATTAAAATGTACAGACCTGGACGGGGAAAGAACCCAGCTGAAATATGGGGGCCAGCTGAGGTGTGTGAAAAGTTTGGTCTACAAAATACTGAACAGGTAATAGACTACTTGGGACTTATGGGAGATGCATCAGATAACATCCCAGGAGTGCCAGGAGTTGGTGCAAAAACTGCATCTAAACTTTTGACAGAATTTGGAAGTATAGAAGGGCTTTATGAGAACACTGACAAACTCAAAGGGAAGCTGAAAGAGAAAGTTGAGGCAAATCACGACAAGGCAATTTTATCGAAACAGCTTGCAACAATTATTGTTGATATAGAAACTGAGCAAGGGTTTGACTCTATGGAGATTAATGAACCTAATAGAGCTCAGCTTCAGGAAATTCTAGAAGAACTAGAATTTAAAACTTTAATGCGAAGGATGCTCGGCGATGTTGAAACCTCAGCGCCTAATGTATCTGAGCCAAAAGTTTCATTACCAGATTCAAGTGCATCTCAAGCAAAAGATTCTAGCGATCCTCAACTCGATATGTTCGCTGTTGCAGATGAAGTGAAGAAAGAAGAGGAAGAAGCTTCGAGAGATCCTTTGGGGAAATATATTGTTGCAGATCATTCGTTATCAAGAACTGAATTATTGAATCACATGAAAAGCGCTGAGAGGTTTGGGCTACATGTTATAACATCTGGTTTTAATCCAATGGTAGATGAACTTCTAGGTTTTGCAATTTGTCTTGACGAGGGAAAAGCGACTTATGTTCCAATAGAAAATGGAGTTCTCGATGAATTTGAAAGTGTACTTTGTGACCCTAGCAAAAAAATAGTTGCAACTAATTACAAGTTTGCAGCCAAAGTGTTTGCTATGAGCGGCTTGAAGCTATCGAAAAATATTTACGATTGCATGATTGCCCATTATTTAATTGATCCAGATTCTACGCATAGGTTAGAACAAATGGTCATGACTTATGTAGATCTTAAACCTAGGTCACTGGAAAAAATTATTGGAAAGGGCCGATCTCTAAAATCATTTAGAGATATCGAATTAGAAATTGTTTGCGATTACGCTTGTGAATCTTCTGATATGGTCATGAGGCTATCTAAGGTGCTTCAAAAACATATCGAGGAACAGAATTTGGTAAAGTTGATGGAAGAGGTTGAGTTTCCTTTAGCTGGCATTCTAGTTGATATTGAACTTGCAGGAGTTAACCTAGATAAAGCTATGTTGGAAAAATATAGCATTCAGCTTTCAGGCCAAATCGAATCTCTTCGTGCCTCTATTCTGGAGTCGGCAGGAGTTGAATTCAATGTCGACTCTCCACGTCAACTTGGAGAAGTTTTATTTGACAATTTGCACCTATCTGCCAAGGCCAAAAAAACAAAAACTGGTCAATACCAAACCGGAGAAGATGTCCTCAAAAAACTTATTGATACTCATCCAATAATCAGCCAAGTTCTTGAATATAGGAAGCTAAAGAAACTCCTAAGCACTTATGTTGAGCCTCTTCCAAAGCTTGTAAATGAAAAAACTGGCAGGCTTCATACATCATATATGCAAACAGTTGCATCTACTGGAAGGTTAAGCTCAAAGGATCCAAATCTTCAGAACATTCCAGTTAGAACTGAAGCTGGAAGAGAAATTAGAAAAGCATTTATTCCAGCAGATTCAAATTACGTTTTACTAGCAGCTGATTACAGTCAAGTAGAATTGAGAGTGGCAGCTGCAATGAGTCAAGACCCTGGTTTAGTTGAAGCATTTAATGAGGGTATCGATATTCATACTGCTACTGCTGCAAAGGTGTTTGGTGTTGAGTTAGAAGATGTTGACAGAACTCAACGTTCACAAGCGAAAGCTGTGAATTTTGGCATTCTGTACGGGCAAGGGGCTTTTGGTCTAGCTGAAGAATTGGGAATAAAGAGAGCTGAAGCTAAAGAAATTATTACTAGCTATAACGAACAGTTTAGTTCACTAGAAAACTTTACAAAAGAGTGTGTCGAGAAGGCAAGAGAAGTCGAGTACGCTGAAACAATTCTTGGTCGTCGAAGAAAACTACCAGATATCAATTCGAATAATGGAATGGTAAAAGCCTTTGCTGAACGAAATGCTGTAAACGCTCCAATTCAAGGATCAGCAGCAGACATCATTAAGGTTGCGATGGTTAGAATTTCAGAGGCATTGAAGGACAACAATCTCAAAGCCCAAATGATTATGCAAGTACACGATGAACTCGTGTTTGATGTTCACAAAGATGAACTTGAAGCATTGATACCCATTGTCAAAAAGTGCATGGAAGAAGCCGTAGAACTAAGTGTTCCGTTAGTTGTAGATATGAGCTCAGGAGCTGATTGGCTTGAAGCACACTAAAATTATCTGATTACCCAAGGAAGAGCTTTTACTCTTCCATCAAGATCTATTACCACAAAGTATGTTCCCTTGCTTTTATCTGTAGGGGAGATTTCAAACCTATGAGGCCCTGCTTGTAATGGACCAGCGTAAATAGCCTCAATTAAACGGCCAGAAGCGTCAACCAATATAATTCTTGCATCGTGGTTATCGACTATTGAACAGGTTAATTCAGATGTTCCTTCAGATGGGTTTGGGAATAAATTCCAATTGGGTCCAACAGTCCATTCTTCAACAACAATCATGTCATTATCATAAGCAGTAATGTTTATGTCGTCTAAGAAAATATCATTCCCTAACCTAGACTCAAACTCAAACATTACTCTGAAATGGGGCGTTAAGTAAACCTCTTGGTCTATTACCAAAGTGTATTCATTCCATTCAGATTGGCCAGATGGTTCAAATGGATAGAAATGCGGTTCCGCAGATGGTAGGTCTGTAAATCCTCTATGCATTTTCCTCAAATCCCAATCATTTCCGCAATCTCCAGTAACACTAACTCTTAATCTGTCATCAGTTTCGTCGTCTTCATTTGTCCCCTTGAAACAATATGCCCACTTGTAACTAATCCTAACCTCATCAATTCCATTTGAAAGATCCATTGTACTTGAGGTTAGATAATCCTTATTGAATTCGATGTCGTTTTGCCAGTTTTCAATATGTAAGGATCTATTCCCCGTATAAGCCACACCGTTATTTATTTCCCATCCACCATCATTAAGTGGATCTTCCGTAAACCAATCCTCACTTGGGTATTCATTAGATTCAAACCCTTGAATTGCTGGTGATTCCATAGCACCAGGATGAAGTACATAAATAGTTGTTGGAGTAGAACTTTCCTGAGAAGCATCATTGCTTGCAGTTAGAACTACGTTATATGTTCCAGGCTCACTAAACGGATAAAGTGGTGAACCGTGTAAATCAATATCTGATCCTTCTAAAATTGTTCCATCCCCAAAATTCCATGACCAATTAGTTACATCGTGAAAACTAAAGTCCGTAAACTGTACACTATCGCCAACACAAACTATATCTTTATCAACCTCAAAGATTGCTTCACAAATTAGCGGTACACCTTCCACTCCAGTTTCTAATAGATTTGCGTCAGTTGAAAGTTGATTTCTTTGAGCTACTGAAGAAAGTGCGGCAGTGCGCATTCTTGTTTTTTGGCCTTGAGTAAACATCCTGCCACAGTAAGCATATTCCAAATAATTTTGGACATTATCCAGTGACCCACATGTTTCACCCTCAAGATTGCAAGTGGTCCAACCAAGTGTAGTAGGAGTATCAGCAACGTTATCGTCCATTTCACAATTATCAGCCTCACCAGGAGTATTTGAACCGCCCCATAAATGGCGAAGGTTCAACCAGTGACCAATTTCATGAGTCAATGTTCTAGAACGATATACGTTAGAAGTTCCAATTGAGCCTGTGTACGAGTTTTGGATTACAATACCGTCTAGCCAAGAGTCGCCCCAACCATTTACAGATCCTGGAAGGTAAGCGTAACCTGCGGCACCCGAAGCCTCTTCGCAAACCCAAACATTCAAATACTTATTTCTAGGCCAGCTAATCAGTTCCTTTACTTCGTCTTCACCTTCGAAAGTCATTTGGCTTACTGTGCGAGTTATTCCAGAATGACAATTCCCGTTTGGGTCCTTTCTTGCTAATCTAAATTCTATCTCTACGTCTGCTACGATATCCTCAAAAGCACTTACAACGTCTTCTAAATCTTCATTTAATGCCCGAAAATCCCTATTTACAACTTCTATAGCATCATGCAATTGAGAATCATCAATATTTTCTATTCCATTAAAATGAATAATATGAAACACAACTGGAATTATGATTAATTCAGCTCTTTGATCACCTCCAGCTAAAGCAGACTTAGTCTCAACTTCTAACTGATGAGATCCTGGAGAAATTGCTTCAATTTGATCAGGCGTTAGACCAAACGTTCTAACTGTAGAATTATATATTCCGCACGGTTCATCGTGCTGAGCAAATGTTGAGCTAAAAATTGAGAGTAAAAAAATTACACTCAGAATTACTGATTTACTTGTGGTTTCCAACATTTCTAATTTCTTGAGGACTATAAAGATACACTCTCGAGCCTTAACCCTAAATCCGTTATTTCTTCTAAGGGATCCCTCCTCATACCATGGGTTATCTGAACCTCATACTCACCATTAAGTGGGAAGGCAATTTTATCTAAGTAATCTATTCTGTGATTTACCATATCCCCAAGCCCTTTTCCATACCATTTTCCCCTCTTATCAGCCAAAACACATTCTATGGTGTCTACCCTGTGCTTTTCATTAGGAAATTTAATGTCAATAAATAGGTAAAGGTTAGAATATGGATAGCTAACTGTGTGGCTAAGGTCAATTTGAGTGTTAAACCTTGCGCTAGAATCTTGAATGTTGAAATTATAGACTAAAGTATCTGAAGAGTGCCATCCACTTTTATCAACAACTGAAGAATCAGAATAAAAAGGCGTCTCAAAACAAGAGCTTAGAGTCAAGATCAAAATCACAAGAAAAAACCAAAAATTTCTCATGGCTTTATTGATGCTGGTTTTTTATTTCTGCCATTTCCGCCTTTTCGTTTGTTTCTTTTTTTTCGCCTTCCTCCTTTAGAACTATCAAACCTAGTTAAATCATCTTGACCCACAACGTTACTGTACGTGTGATCAATTTCTTCAACTTCCTCAGGAATTGCAAATTCAGATAGCGAATTTATTTTTTCTCCTTTTTGTGAATTTGCAATTAATCGATTTGCTTCTTCTACTGGAAGAGCTACAGGGCCACCTCCTGATTCTCCAAGTTGAAGGAAATAAACAATTCGTTTAAAGATGTCCATTTTGAATACTACTGCTTTACCCTTTTGGGTTAAAATCTTTGCATGCGGTGATGGAAATTCCTTAACAGCTTCAACATATTGATCTAACTCAAAATTGAGGCAACACTTCAGTTTACCACATTGTCCCGCTAACTTGATTGGATCAAGTGCTAGTTGTTGATACCTAGCAGCACCCGTTGAAACTGATCTAAAATCTGAAAGCCAAACCGAGCAGCACAATTCTCGACCACACGACCCTATACCACCTACTCTAGCAGCCTCTTGACGTGCACCAATCTGACGCATATCAATTCTGATCCCAAACTTTCCAGCAAATTCTCTTACCAACTCACGGAAATCAACTCTATCGTCAGCTATGTAGTAAAAAGTTGCTTTTTTGTTATCCCCTTGAAACTCAACATCAGTCAATTTCATAGGAATGCCTAGTCGCTTAATAATCTCACGAGCCTGCATCCTAGTTGTCTCTTCTCTTTGCCTTGCTTTATGCCAAACCTCAATTTCCTCAACTGTTGATTTGTGCATAATCCTTTTAATCTCATGGTCATCTCGAACCTTACGAGATGACATTTGGCTTCGTACTAATTCTCCAGTTAGAGAGACAACCCCTAGGTCAATACCAGGATTTAGATTAATAGAAACAACATCACCTACATGATATTTAGCACCTGCACCAACTCTAAAAAATCCTTTTCTATTGTTTTTAAATCTAACCTCTACTATGTCGAATTCCTTAACACCATTTGGGATAGCTACTCCTTCTAGCCAATCAAAAACTGTTTTAGAACCGCATCCACAAGAGCCACAACGTCCGTTGTTACGACATCCTCTTGGAAGTCCATCTGATCCTTTACTGCAACTACTACATCCCATCGTTTACGAATATAAAAAGATTAAGCTGCTTCTTTTCTCAATAACATATGTATCTGAACGCTTAAATCCATGAACACAATTTTGGAATTTACATTTCCAGTAATATCACGATGAGCTGCTTCTAGCAATGATGAGATTTTTACAACGTTTTGATGGTGAATGAATTTTTGGAATTTTGATAAAAATGCCGCTTCTCCAGATGTTATTCGAACTAAAGAAGTTGCTCCGTAATTTCCAACTATACATTGGCGTACCATATAAAGAGCGTAAGTTATAAATCGTTTTTGAGCCTCTCTTCCCGGTGAAGAAAAATCATTTGCTTGTCGCATCATTGCTTCAGCGTCTCTAGCCCAACATGCTCTCATCCACGCTGAGAATAATTCTAAATCGGGCGTTTCGGAACCTGATTGTGCCAAACGATTAGCTGCCGTTATGTTCCCTTCTGTTACATGCACCCATCCCATCGCTTGGTCAGGAGAAAGTCCGGAAATTTTAGAAAGGCCCTCTGCTGCTTCATCATCACTTAAACGAGGGATTTTAATTCTTTGAAGTCTTGAAAGAATTGTAGCTAAAATCCTATCAGAGTTTTGCGAAACAAATAGCATTACAGTGTTGTCTGTTGGTTCTTCGATCAACTTCAAAAGCTTATTTGCAGTATCCACTCTCATAGTTTCTGGTAGCCAAAAAATGAGAACCTTATGCCCTCCGTGAAATGCTTTCAATCCAAGCTTTCTATTTATTTCAAGAGCTTCATCAACTGAAACAAACAACTGTTTTTTATCTGCTCCAATTTTATTAAGCCATTCTTCTTGGCCAATGTAGGCGCCTTCAAGCATCATTTCACGCCAAGAGCTTTGAAAGGGATCTGAAATCGATCTTCCCGAGCTGTCTTTCTTGAAAAATGGGAAAGCCCAGTGAAGGTCAGGATGCTGAAGTTTTGAATGTGCAATGCAAGATGTGCATTGACCACATGAATCGTTTTCTGTCCTTTCAGTACAATGCAAATATTGAGCGTATGCTCTTGCAAGTGCAAGTGCCCCTGACCCTTCTGCTCCATCGAACAACTGTGCATGTGCAACCTTACCTGATCTTATACCCTCTCTGAGGCGCGATGATAAAGTGGTTTGGGCTACAACATCTGAAAACAGCATGTGCTAATTTAATCAGAAGTTAGCGTTAACCGCTACATAAACTCCACGACCTGGAGCAGAAATTCCTGAAGCAAAAGGTTTGTAGTGAACGTCTAGTATGTTTTGGACTCCAGCCTGAAGTCGAAGTGCTTCTGAAATGTCATAAGTAGTTTCTAAATTCAAGGTCCACCACGCTGGTGTACCAACGCCATCAAGAGCCTCTGCCAAATTATCCGTAGATGCATCTCCATAAAGAGCGATGTCCTTTTCTCCATTAAATAAAACATAAGATTCAACACTCCACCCTTTATTCTTTTTCAAGAGACCTACTCGCCCAAATATCGGTGGAATATGACTCAACGGAGATCCGCCTAAAATGGTTTGACCTTTCGTATAATTCGCTGTTCCACTAAATGAAATGTCGTCAGTAAGTTGTGATTGTATCTCACATCTTCCGCCCAAAATGATTGAATTTTCTAGATTTTCATTCCGATAAACTGAAACCAACTCTCCATTAAATTCTATTGTAGAATTACCCTCATAAGTCGTTGCAAAAGGGACAATTGCGTCTGCCCATAAACTGATAAATCCATCAAAAGTGATATTGAGTTTACTCGTTTGTTCGAATGGACTAATGCTAATGCTTTGGTCAAAAGAATAAATGTATTCTGGGCTGATATCATTATTTGGTATCAATAAAATTCCATTCTTCTCGCGAATCTTAGTTGCATCGTCTATGTTGGGATTCCTAAATCCAGTAGACAGCGAGGTATGACTTTTGAGCTTTTTTCCAATTGGTGTTTCATAGCCCAAACTCCCCGTCAATGCTCCATTACTCAAGCTTATCTGATCAAACCCTAGTCCATCAAAAGTTGAAGAACTTAGATCATAATTCGCCTCAATTGCAGAATAGTTGAACCTAAGGCCTGCGTGCAAAACCCTATCCTCGTTGGTTCTTTTAGCAGAAGCAAACGCTCCAAGCGTAAGCATTGTCGATCCATCGTTTGCATATCTAGTATTTACCTCTGGGCTATTAGACGTCGACTCTACTCCATTCCATTGCCCGTCAACGCCCATTTCGTAACCCCAACCTTTTCCTCGAAATGGCGAAGACCTCCAAATCGATGAAAGTGATAAAACGTCTAAGTTTTCGTATTGCTCTTCTCTTATGCTTGATACATATCTTCTCTTCAGCCTAGATTCCTGGATGTTTTGGTAAGCAAGTGTCGTGTGAAGAGATCCTGGTATTCCTAAAAACTGCTCCCAACTAAGTGCAGTCATTAGTCTTTTCTGTGGACCGTAATTCCACTCAGCCCAATTGGGAATGAAGGTCTCGTTGGTAATGTTATTGATCTTATCATACCGTGGAATATCACTACTAATACTGTACTGAACATTTGTTTGCAGCGCTCCACCTGGAATTGCAAGACGAAGCTTATGCATAAAATCGGTTTGGTCATAACCAGTTCCTACTTGAAGGTTTGGGTCAGTGTTTTCAGTAATAACATCAATTGAATCAATCGTTTCTACGAAATAAGCAGCCAAACCCCAATCCAAATATCCATGCATCCTATTCTCTCCCATCCTCAAATCACCGTACTCACTTTTGCTAAATGAAACCAGTGAAGCCCACTTTTCTCCTCCACCTTCTAGCCTTGCACTAATTACCGAGGAATTATTGTTTGTTAGAGTTTGGGCTGAAGCAAAACCTGACCAAGTATCTTCAGACCCATTCCTTCTAAATCTGGGTCTGTGAGTTTGAAAGTGAACCACTCCACCTAAAGCATCACTACCATATGTAACTGAGCTAGGTCCCATTACAATTTGAACTTGCTCTAATGAATTTGGATCAACTGTTATAGCGTTTTGGAGATGACCAGAACGATAAATGGCATTATTCATCCTTACTCCATCAACAACAAGAAGAATTCTATTTGCCTCAAACCCTCGTATTATCGGTGAACCACCCCCCTGCTGACTTTGTTGTACCATAACCTGCCCAGTGTTCATCAGTAGGTCTGTTGATTTACCTGGAGGTCTGCTAGAAACAACAGATGTTACTTGGAGATTATCTACCACCTTTAAATCTTCTCTTTGAACTTGAGCAGGGCTGATATTTGAACTTATTAAAACAGCATCAATTCCTACAGGACTTTCGTTTAGTCTAATCTCATTTGAAATTCTTTCTGTAGGCAAAACCACAAGCGTCTCAAATCCTAATGATCTAAATTCTAATGTGTCTACGACATTTCGTTCTGGAAGAACCAACATGCCATTTGCATTTGAAACAGCAGTTTCATTTGTGTTCAAATTAGTACAAACAGCAAAAGGAATTGGAATAGACCCAACTACAACTCTTACTTTCTTAATTCCTGGTTGATCTTGAGAAAAAGAAGACAAGGAAATCGAAAAAATGCACAATAAAAGTGCAATTCTTCTAAGAACATGGTTAATCGAATATTGTCTCAAGGACGTCATAACTTTTTATCTCTCTTAATCCCGCGTGATGCAGTTGAATAAACATTACCATAGCAAGCAAAAGCTCCTTACGGTCATTTTGATTTAGGCTTAGGGTTCGCATATAAGCAAAATCCATGCCCGGAATTTTTATCATCAACTCTGCTAGATCGTGTCTAAGTAGATAAGAAATCTTTGAAAGTAGTGGCTTTACATCTTGCCACTCACCAGTTTCAAGATGTAAGCTCATGCCTGAATCACCAATAATTTCAGGCATTAAGCCTAATGCTTTTATGGTGTTAGCAAGCACATAAAAATGAAGGTTTGAAATGAATTTGTCTTCTTCTAATAAAACAACAGCTTCTTCGATTACGTCAAAAACACCTTCAATATGTGCGCCTTCAAGAATTGATTTTTCTAATACTTCAGCTATAAAAAAAGCTAGAGAGGTTCGTTTAGGATCACGTAATGTTTCAATTGCTGTTGATACTCTTTCAACTCCTCTAAAGGAGACAAGGGAATTTGAGTTTTTTCTTTTCACTTCAGTAAACTCTAACACTGAAAGTGGATGCCAGTAAGTGCTTGTTTTTTTACTTACCCGCACAAAAACAGGCAAAACCCCATGCTCCCTAGTGAGGACTTTTACAATTTTGCTTGAATCAGAATATGGAATTGCACCAATTATAATTGCCTTAAGAGATGGCGCAAACATCACTAAAATTATTTTTCAGAAATTGGTTCTACCCAACAACCCGAACTCTTAATTAATTCTATCAAGGCCTCTACACCTTGGTCTTCAGGAACATTTTTCTGCACAACTTCTTTTTCCTTGTACAATGTGATCTTACCTGGGCCTGTTCCTACATATCCAAAATCAGCATCAGCCATTTCGCCTGGACCATTAACGATACACCCCATTATTCCAATCTTCACTCCTTTCAAATGATTCGTTGCCTTGCGAATTTTTGCTGTTGTTTCTTCAAGATCAAATAGAGTTCTACCACAACTTGGACACGAAATATATTCGGTTTTAGAAATCCTTGTTCTAGTCGCTTGAAGTATTCCAAAACTCAATCTATTTCTTTCTTCCAATCTCACATTTTCTCCATTAAGCCAAATTCCATCGACTTTTTTATCTATCAAAAGTGCTCCAACATCAATGCTTGAGTAAAGAGTGAACTTTTCTATTTCTTCTTCGCAGTTGCTTCTAAGAATAATTCTCCACTTTCTATTTTCAATATGCGAAATTGCTTTTCTATACTCGCTAACTGGCATTTTACTCTGCGAGCTTAAAATGATTACGACGTTTTCCCTGTCTAAAAATTCTGACCCTATAGACTCTGCTTCTATCGCGTCAAGAGAGATATAGTGTATTCCTTTGCTTGCGGTTTGGGCTGATAGGCCCCGATAATCTTTCAAAGACCAAAGCGGATCATGGCCTTCTAACTCATCATTCCAAGAATTTCCATCAACAAGAACCCTCAATGTTCCAGGTAAATTGAACTCAACTATTTCAGAACCAGTGTAAATTAAATCTGCCGCTTGGTCGCTAATACCCCACTTATCATCTGAAACTGAATAACTGTATCCAACGCCTAAAAGACAATCATGAGTTATTGCCTCTTCAGCCGAAATACTTTGCATCACTTTAGGGACTCCAACCATCCTTTTTTCAGGTTTGGCTTCAGCTCTAACACCACTGTGATTCACATATCGATCAACTAAAGCGCTCGCAACAGGTAATTCTGCTTCAGGCTTTTCAGTTAAGCTGACTCTAACTGTATCACCTATGCCTTCTTCAAGTAATGTTCCAATTCCAATAGCCGATTTCACTCTTCCATCTTCGCCATCTCCCGCTTCAGTCACACCCAAATGAAGTGGGTAGTTCATCTCTTCTTCTTCCATCCTAACAACTAGAAGTCTATAAGCTTCAACCATCACATTTGTATTTGATGATTTCATCGAAATTACAAGCGAATGATAGTCATTATCTCTACAGATTCTAATAAACTCTAGAGCGCTTTCAACCATTCCTAAAGGAGTGTCGCCAAACCTTGAAGTAATTCTATCAGAAAGCGAACCGTGGTTAGTTCCAATTCTCATGGCTCTTCCAAGCTCCTTACATTTTAATACAAGCGGAGTGAATTTTTCACGAATTCTTTCTAGTTCTTCAGCATAAGATTCATCAGTGTATTCGTGATTTATAAATTTCTTTTTGTCAGCGTAATTTCCTGGATTAATTCTGATCTTCTCAACAAAATCAGCGGCTCTAAGCGCTGCATTTGGGGTAAAATGAATATCTGCAACGATGGGCGTATCATACCCTTCATCCCTTATCCCAGCAACAATTGCCTCTAGAGCATCAGAATCTTTTATGCTGGGTGCCGTTAATCTTACTAGCTCAGCCCCAGCTTTAATTAATCTTATTGACTGAGCAATACTCGCTTCCACATCGCAAGTATCAGTTGTTGTCATTGATTGAATTCTCACAGGTGAATCACCTCCAA
>MDSY01144018.1_pt1 | contig 24676 bp, 18 predicted proteins | sample 811131 | NCBI WGS metagenome assembly MDSY01 (sample SAMN05326643, study PRJNA326480) | marine metagenome | isolation source: seawater | place: Atlantic Ocean: South West | collected 2010
AGACTGGTTATTATCGCCAAATGGTGTTGAAGATTCTAATGCGAGAGAGAAAATGAGAAATTTCATTTCAGAATTCCGAATTTGACCTCAATCAAATCTCACCACCCACCGCCGCCATCACCGCCTTCAGAGGCTTCAAAGGCTTCATGATAACCAAAATTATTTGAGATTTTTTTATTTGCTTATCATTATGATATTAAATTTTGTAAAACTCGCAAATAAATCAATGGCGCTTAGTCATCCAGTATGTATAACTTATAGCGCAAAATATTCTTTATCTGGTGAAATAACCTTCTGAAATCAAGTGTAAATATCATGCACAATACTATACATAGCCTTGCTAACATCAAATTGGAAGTAGCGATAAATCCAGGTAAAAAAGCTCTAGAATAACCTGCTTTTAGTAAGGCTGATTGTAGTCTTATATCTCTGGTGTAACAGAATGTTGGACTCGTATCAATTCTTTCCAGCAACTCATGAGATAATCCTCTCCCCCTATGATTTTCATCCACAACAAAGCTGTTTATCTCATACCCGCTCCATCTATTTGACAAAGTCAAATGTCCTATCGGATTTCCTAATTCATCTCGCATTATGACACGCTTTTTACCGATACCTGCAAGAAATGGAGGCCGCAAATCTAGCTCGTTTTTCATTATTGACTTAAGCCAGTAGAGATCTGAGTCAGTTGCAGCGGAACTCATTGAAATTAGGGAGCAAGTATTACGAACTAAACATTGTGATGTTAGTTGTTTAATCGGGCCTCTCTTTCGTCGCATGAAATTTCATCGCCATCGAAATTTAGGTTGTTAACCAAGTCGATATAGGCAATTTTTGCATCATCCTTAGACATTCCTGAAATTGATGACCATGATTCAAATTTTATCCGTTCTCTTAATCTTAAAACGCTGGGTCTTTTACCTGTAATATCCCCCACAGTAGCCTGCTTGTAGTAGGCGTAGATTTTCCTGATGGTGGAGTTGTTTAATCGAGTATAGAGTTCCTCAACCTTTTGACAAGCGTCCAAAAAATCATCATCAATCCGACTCATGTCTGGTCGAGATTCCATTTACAAATTATACTTTCCAAGGTAGGAGTCTAGCGACATGGTGCATTTGGAAGTTAGTCAAATGTTCGGACTGTTAAACATAATTATTAACGAGGTGGATGGGTAAACTTGCTGATAGCAATGGATTCTACTGGTCAAGATTTGCGGTTGACAACCATCGTTGTAGCTATTACGAGTGTCATTATTTTTCTAGTCGTCAGTGCTGTTGAAAATAATTCTGTAATTCTGAAAGGATACTCCGCTGTTCTCTATTGTGCTGTAATCTGTATTGGTATGCAATGGATTGCATGGATTCCTGCCTCAATAGCCAAAACTGAAAGATTTTATGACCTAATTGGAGGTTCAACTTACCTTACAGTAGTAGTATTCAGCCTTTGGGCAGGTTCGCAATCCGAACCACCAAGTGTTAGGGAGTACATCATTAGCATACTTGTTGTTATCTGGTCATTACGTCTGTCCAGTTTCCTTTATTTCCGTATTCATAGAACAGGAAAGGATGGGCGCTTTGACGAACTCAAAACGTCGCCAATTAGATTTCTAGTGCCGTGGACCCTCCAAGGCCTTTGGGTATTCCTTACAATGATTGTCGTTATAGTAATCAACAGCCAATCTGGTTCTGCGCCCGCATTAGGGATATGGGACGGTATAGGATTGTCAGTATGGATATTGGGATTTGGGATTGAAGTAGTTGCAGATAATCAAAAAACTGCATTCAACAAGGATTCTAGCAATCAGGGTAAATGGATAGATAGTGGTTTGTGGTCTTATTGCAGGCATCCTAACTACCTAGGAGAAATTCTTCTATGGACTGGAATCGCCATATTTGGATTATCCTGCTTTACAGGCCTAGAGATGGTCACCTGGATTTCACCATTATTCATTTACTTTTTATTAACAAAAATCAGTGGAATTCCCATACTCGATCGACGAGGTTTAGAAAGATGGGGGGGGGATTTAGAATACCTAAAGTATAGAGAAAATACTCCTGCTCTTATTCCTCGATTAGGTAGAAAATCATAACGTTCTACTGGTAGAAAATGAGTTTCTCACTCAATACGAGTGGCTTGAGGTAAGAAAACTAGAGCAGGTATGCCCACAATTAGATGGAGAATGTTGAGCATTATAGCCGCTTCAACTGTCTGTGACATAAAGGAGAAAGTCCCGTAAGACAGTAAAAACAAGCCTCCGCTAACCCTCCACCACTTGTCTGGATTATTTGTCACCAATTTTAGTGCTGAGTGAAAGACTGTGGTGCACGCACAAAAGGCAACAGTAGCTACAAAACTTGCAAGCGTGAATAATACTGGAGGGAACATGGTATTAGATTCTCTATCCCAAGGAGCGTAGGGAGTATCTAGTCCAATGATCAGAGTCAATATCCCTGCTCCAACTGTTGCACACCCACCAATCAAAAGCAGCGTCCTAACTGAATCTTTCAAGGCCGTCAGGTGAGGGGTAAGCATACTCTACATGCAAGCATCATAGTACATAGGTCCATGTTTAGCCATCAAAACAGACTTTACTCAAGCTAGCTGTAAATCAAACAGTATCGAATATTGCGAATGATAAAACAAATTGATTGTTAAGCCTTGTAAGGGGCGAGATTATACACGTGAGCCGCCTCAGAGTGCTATGGAAGAAGCAAAGGTTTGGCTTGACAAAACAGTAGATTTAGAGGATTCTCTGGTGGTTTGTTGTTTCCCAACCGTAGGGATGGTATCAAGTGTAGTGGCGCATTTTTTAATCGACCATTTAGATTTGAAATATGTCGGCGGAGTTGCTCATCCTAAGCTGCCAGCAATCTGTCTAGTGCAAGACGGCGTTCCGCTTCCTGCAATAAGAGCATATGCTGGCAAACCGATTTGTAAGATTGATGGCTGTGACAAAGTATTGCTCTTAATGAGTGAACTTGTCGTTCCAGATTTACTAGTCCATGAGATAGTAAGTTCTCTATTCGTATGGTCAAAGGAACAAAAAGCTTCGATGGGTGTTATCATAGATGCGTTTGCAAGAAAAGGAATGAAAGGAAACCTAAACGGACAAGAACCATTGGTTGAATATGAAGATACTGAGGGAGTAGATGTTGTTGGTGTCGCAGCAACTGATAAAATGAAAGATTTGCTAAAAGAGATGAACATCCCACTTCTGGAGCAGGGCGTAATCAAAGGGATGCCTGGTGCCTTGTTGAGCGAGGGTTCTAGCCGTGGAAGGAACATTATGAGTATCATGGTTGAGGCTGACCCAAGATTCCCAGATGCAAGGGCCGCAGCAGTTGTTATCGAATATCTCAACAAGATGCTCCCTGTAGTTGATTTAGATCACGAGCCGCTAATCGAAGAAGCAAAACAATTAGAGGAGCAAATAAGGAATATGATGGAAGGGGCTGACTCAGCACCAAGTCCTTCGTCAACTTCTATGCTCTATGGTTGATTTTGATATTAGGAATAATCCAACAATGATAATCGCGATTATTGCCCACATTGGGAATATCGGAACTGTCTCTTTGGGTAGGAAAAACAACAGGGACTCCCTTCGTGTATATTCGCCACCGATACTCGCTGTTACGAGCATTAGTGTGACTGATGATAGTCCTAAAACTGAATGAGTAGCATCGATATCTCCTCCTCTACGACTGCGAATTAAGACACCAATTGCAAGACCTAATGCAGTCATGGAAAGTAGAACTTTGTTTGCTAGAAGAGGGTTGCTCAACTCGCCACCAGATGATGCATTTATTCCTGTAATGATAGCAAAAGGCGTTGCTAACAGTCCGAAGAATAGAGCCCAATGTGCGACTGCCTCCCTAGATACTGGACCCTTCTTAATCAGGCAAAACAAAAATGCGATACCAGAAAGAGAAAACATACCGACAGTAAGTTCGGTTGAAATCACGTGTAGTGTACCTGAAGATATCATAATTGCTCACCTCGTGAAATACTGTCAAGATGTTCTTGGCCGTAATACTCCCATTGCTCCATAGTCCAGCCTTCAGGAATACCCTCCTGTGGTATAGCAGGAACTCCTGAAGAATACTTTTCTTCTAAATCAGACTCAATTGTTTCGATTTCATCCAACTCTTCATTACGGATTGGTTTCTGTGTCATAGCTAAACCTAAACAAAGAAGGAACAATGATATTGCTTGAAGATATAATACAGTTTTATCAACATCCCAAGATTTTTCTTGTGCTGTCAATTTGAACCACGGAGATTGTTGATCAGGCCCCTCTCCTTGCATTGTGACTCTCCACTCAACAACTCCCGGATTAATCGCTGCCGGGATTGTAAATTCATTATCAACAACAGACAGATTGACTATCCCAGAACCTCGTTTCATCTCTACATAGACCGATTCGGTGTTAACAGTTTCAAGCTTAATTGTAGTCTTAACCCCTACTTCCCTCACGTTAGGAGGAGTCCACTCGGGAGACAATCTGGGAAGATTTTCCGGCATTTCTGAAACCGTTATCTGTGCTGACTCTGAAATCCCTACCATCGCGATTCCACCATCGGGACTCCCATGCTGTATACCTAGATACAACTCATAGAATCCAGGGCTTGTAGGTGCTCTAAGTGTCCATTTTTGTGATACTGTATTCTGAATAGAAAAATCGTCAATAATCTCTACGTAATTATTTACTCCTCCATTTGGATCTGTTACAATTTCCCAACCATCATTAGATGGCAAATCTTTCGCTCCATCCTTATTCGAAAGTAACGTAAGTCCAACCATTCGCATGTCGCTGACCTCGACTCCGCCTACCTGAGTCTCTACTTCAATCAATAATCCTGCGTATACTTCTTGTTGGGGGATTATGTCCAAGGTGGCCGTTGATACTCCATTTGTAGAAGAATCCCCGTGGCATGACCCTGCACAATCTCTAGACCGCATTGCATCACCTTTTCCACCGGGGTTTGCAGCAGAAATTGTTGCTGATGCTACAAGTATGAAGATAATGAGTAACGGCCTTAGGTTAATCCTAATCCCTCCTCTTTAGGTAACTATAACCTAATATTGTCAAGCTAAAGAGTATTAGAACTATGCTCAAAATTAGCCCAAAGGTGGTGTCGGGTCCCGGTGCTTCCTCTACATTTTTTATCTCAAGATAGATATTTGCTGTTGATTCAGCTGTTCCAATGTTTATCACTTGTTCTTCGATTACAGGGTATATGTCATACACATGTTCTCCTTCTAGTGTTGGTTCGTCCTTGAAGGAAAATGCGGATGTAATTTCAACAAGTTCCCCGTTTCTCATCACTGCCCATTCCTCGGCGTTTCCACCCCATTCAAGCAGTACGGCATTACCTTTGACTGACGCTTGTAGATTTTCCGCAGTTGGTGGCATAATACCGTAATATGTTATCTCGGTTGTGTTAGTTCCTCCCAGGTTGTCTGTAACTGTTAATTCAATGACCAACTCTTCGCTCATCAAAACACTTTGAGTAAGACCGGAGCCAATTAGCAACCCATTTACTTTCCAAACTGCACTGATTACTTCTCCGTCTTCATCGACGGAATCCATTGCAGAAAATGTGACAAATGCGCCTTGAATTAAATCATCAGCAGATGAAACAATGGCTATTGGATTGTTATTGGTTATTGTAAACTCTGAAATTAGCATAGTTCCATTGTCCTCACCATCAAATGGTGTAACCATAGATACCCAAACATCACCTGCACCAATATTTTCGGATGGTATTACAGAGGAGTTGAATCCTGTTACAAACCCATTCCGAATCCAAATCCAGTTCAATACAACATCGTCTCCATTTGCATCGCTTACGCTCATGATTGGCTCTAAATCCGACAACGAATCAAATTCATAATTACCTGAATATGTGACTACTGGTGGTGAATTAATTATCAAAACGCTATCTGATAAGGATTCAGAATATCCAAACTCAGAGTCGTAAATTGAAAGAGTCAATGTCAGGACATCTCCTTCTCTGGTCCAAGATTCTTGTTTGAATAATTCATCATCATCTGGATCACTAGCAGTGTAATTGTACTCAGTCTCATTTTCGAAATAGACCGTGTCTTGTGTAATTTCCAAGAATTCTAAGATTGGCTTTGAGTTCTGTATCACAACTGACTGTGAGTTTGTCCAATCGGACCATACTTTGCCATCGCTAACCCTACATGATGCGATCCATGTCTGACCTTTACTAGTATATGTTGAAGACAAGATAGTTGAGTTTACTGACCCAACACCGTTTGACCATGACCACTCGTAAGTCAAAATATCATTATCGATATCTGTTGCAGTGCAAGTCGCCTCAAGGTCGTCTACAGTTGTGTATACTCCGTCAATTGTAACGCTAGTAATCTCCGGTGCGTTATTGGAGGACCCAATCAAAATTGATGCTGTTGAGAACCAAGAGCTGTTTGACTCTCCATCACTCAATTTTATGTTAGCATACCAGTAATCTCCGTCTCTTACTGCGACAGAAGGGATTACCATGTAGCCATCAAATGCCGATACTTTTGCTCCATCCAGAAACCACTCGATTTCAGAAATCGAAACATTATCACCATCAGCATCTGAATACTGCCAAGTAAAGGATAGGTTATTGGCATCGGTTGCATTCTCTGGTAATATCTCTGCAAACTGAACCACAGGAGGGGAATTTATGACGAAAATGTTTGTCAGATTTTCCTGTTGTCCATAATCGGTGCCATCGCTAGGGGTTACTGAGACGTTCCAAGTCTGACCCTTCTGTGTGAAGGCTGGACTTACGGATGTTTGATTGTCAAGACTGGTTACTCTTACATTGTCTCTAAACCAATGGATGACACTACCAATCTCCGAATCACCGTCTTGGTCCTCAAAGGTGTAGTTTAGTGATAGAGTGTCCGTAGTGTAGGGATTAGCAGGGGTAATTTGCAAGTTGCTTAGGGAGGGGGGGTTGTTTGGTGTAACCACTACTGCCTCAGGAACTTGTATTGAGGTTGTGCTCCATCCGTCTCCAGAAGTTCCTCCATTACCATTTGCAATCATTGCTGCAAGATCGAATTGTACAACGCCCGAACCTGCTTGAGGTCCAGTCCAATCAACATCCCAACTACGGTAACTACTGGTTGTATGAGTCGCACTTTTACCTGCATTATTGACCTTAACAGACATTATTCCTACGCTGGGGACCGCCAGAGTGCCTTTGTCAACCTCCAAGCTAAAACCGCCTCCATTACCCGAAATGCTGCCGCTAGCGGATACAGTAAGAGTATAGGTCTGACCGGGATTGTAGGAGGCTGGTTGTCCGGAAATAGAGACTGTTGCACTTGTTGCGTAATGACACCCACAGCCTCCCGAACTAGAGTGAATACCGTTGGACCTTGCAAGTGATATCGGGGTGATAGATGAGAGAATCATCACTACAAGTAGAAGCGATAACACCTTCAGTCTCATGGTTGCACGATATTTGATACCCTTTTAAGTACGTGTGTTGATTATTAAAACTCGAAAAGCGTCTTGTTGGTATTTTCAGGTTTTGATATCTTAGAAAACAACATATCCTCGCTCCATACTGTTACTCCCAAAGATTCAGCCTTGGATAACTTGCTCCCAGCTTTTTCACCTGCCACAAGAACATCCAGATTTCCACTTACGCTACTTACAACTTTGCCACCGTAATTTTTTATCGAGAGTGCTATTTCTTTTCTCGGCCTAGAGAGAGAGCCAGTTATGCAAAAAGACATGCCATCGAAAACTCCACTTCCTGATTCTTCTTGATCTATGACAGTAATTATTGTCGATAGTTCGTCGATCAAACTTCTTCTTGTGGAAATTCCATCATGAAATATAGTTGCAACCTTATCGCCTATTCCATCAATAGTAGTTAATTCATCTAATTCGCCCTCATCAATCCAATTTAGTAATCGTTGTAATGATCTAAAGTACTGAGATATCGCAGTAGACACTTCGGGACCGATTCTCTCAAGGCCTAAGGCATGGAGAAATTTAGACAAAACTAGAGATTTAGTTTTCGCTAGTTCGTCAATCACGTTGTTAGCACTCTTTTCACCCATTCTATCTAGACTGGATATGTCTGAATGTGTAAGTCTGTATAAGTCAGCTATGGTTAGAACTAGTCCGCTATCCATTAGAGCTTCAATTAATTTTTCACCGATACCATCCATCTCTAAAGCCCTGCACCAATATGTCAAAGACCGTGCTGTTCTAGCAACACAATCTAAAGAATTGCATCTTAGGAATGCCCCCTCCATTGTCAAATCCCTACCACACGCTGGGCATTTATTTGGAATCGTTATTTCACTAAACGATAAATCATACTTGAATGCTGTTCCATCAGCGTGGAACCTACCCTCTAAATCGCTATTTGACGCTCTACCGAGGTTTTGGATTATCTTTGGTATTACATCGCCTCTTCTAGTAATCCTCACTTTATCTCCAATCTTTACTCCTAGACGCTCAACCTCACCTACATTGTGAAGTGTCACGTTTTCAACCGTTACCCCGCCCACCATCTGTGGGGCAATTCTTGCAACGGGAGTTACAGATCCTGTACGGCCTGTTTGCCAATCAACATCGAGCAAAACCGAGTCTGCTTCTTGTGAGGGAAATTTCCAAGCAATTGCCCATCTAGGGTGGTGTGCCGTTGTTCCCAAATTTTCTCTTTGCTCGAGATTGTCTAACTTGAATACGAGCCCATCGATTTCATATTCATAAGATTCCCTTTTCTTGCTCCATTCAAGCGTATGTTCTATCATCTCAACTTGAGGTGATTTTGAGTCGAATACTTTCCATGGCGCAGGCTCAATACCTGCTTTTTGCAACCAAGAAAGAAGCTCGCTATCATTAACCACATCTGGTGATTTGTTTGGGAATTTTACATCATATGCCCAGAATACTAAGTCAGATGCATCAGCCTTACCGTCTCCATGCTTTTGTCGTAGTGCGCCAGAACATAGGTTTCTTGGATTAGGTGACACGTCTTTGTATTTCTTTTCGAATACTGTCAAAGGCATTACCACCTCTCCCCTTACATGGCAATCTATGTCTATGGCCAATCTCAGTGGAACATTTGCAACTAATTTTGCGTTCAATGTGACGTCTTCCCCGCGCTCGCCACTACCCCTAGTTGCTGCTCGATGAAGATTACCAGATATGTATTCGAGAGAAAGTGCTGAGCCATCGAGTTTAGGCTGTGCCAAGTACCTATTTCCACCAAACGTGGATTGTAAAACAAAATGTGTTATGTCTTCACCGGATGTTCCCTTGTCTAGTGAACGCATTGGGAACAAATGTTCCACCTTCACTGTTCCGGGCAAAGGCTCTGGGCCTACTTGGTGTAGTACTTCATTGTCTGGATCAAGTTCCATCAACTCGTCCCATAGTGCGTCAAATTCCGCATCTGTAATCTCGGGAGCGCTATGATTGTAGTACAAATCCCTGTGATACCTGACTGCTTTTGCCAGATACTCGATTCGCTCGCCTCCGCCCATGTCATCACGTGGTGAGCGAGGATTATGAATATCACGAAAATTGTAAGCCCAGGAGTTCTACGTCTGGTAAGGGACACCTAGTCATTATCGCTTTTGATAGAATTCTAATGTGTAGTTCAGCAACAACATGGACTACACATTCGAACATATGACCTGCGTGTACATTGTTATCGTCGTCTGACCAGCAACAATGAATATGTGTGAATGCTTTACCATCTAGAGTCCTTGCTATATTTCCAGAAAGACTAACCAACTCCGATGGTGCATCTAAATTCCTTCTTATGTATACACCATCTTCATTCATATAACCATAGATCATTTCTCTTGTTCGTCCAATTCCGCTAGTTATCGCAGCGGCATTGAAGCCTACTTCATCTGCAAGTGCCTTTAGTGTAGTATGGATTTCTTCCCCCGGGTCAAGTCTTACAAAAAGATCTGATTCACTACGAGTGAATTCCATATATTGATGAGAGCAAGTCAATCAAATTAGGATTGGCATTGTCCAGATTACGGCTTCATTACAATTATTATCATAAAATGAACATCTAGCGGGTTTATGGGTGAGAGTGGGCCGTTTCGCAGATTGATGCAATATATGGCCCCGCACAAGGGCACATTCCGTTTAGCTGCTTTGTGTTCAATTCTGAATAAGATATGGGATCTTGCACCCCCCCTGATAATTGGTTTAGCTGTTGATGTAGTAGTTCAGAGAGATTCATCTTATCTCGCTGGTTTTGGTTATTCAGACCCGTGGAATCAATTGATTATACTATCAATATTGACATTCCTTATATGGGCACTAGAATCCCTATTCGAGTATTTTTATGGGATTCTCTGGAGAAACTTAGCCCAAACCGTGCAACATGAATTACGGGTAGAAACCTTTGGGCATGTGCAAAATCAAGCGATGAATTGGTTTGATGAGAGACAAAAGGGTGATGTCTTAGCAATATTGAACGATGATGTTAACCAGCTTGAAAGGTTCTTGGATAAAGGTGCAAATGACATGTTACAGGTAACTACGACTGTGATAGTTGTTGGTGCTGTATTCTTATTGATCTCTTGGAAAGTAGCTATATTTGCTGTTCTGCCGATTCCAATTATCATTTGGGGATCTTTTCTCTATCAAAAAAGCCTAGAGCCGAAATATGCCGATGTACGCAATACTGCTGGCAGGCTAAATGCCCTATTGGAGAATGACTTGTCTGGAATGACGACCATCCAATCCTTTACAGCAGAAGATAGAGAACTAAAAAGAGTCGAAGATTTGAGTAACGAGTATAGAGAAGCAAACCGTGAAGCTATACGACTCTCGGTTGCATTTGTTCCTCTGATAAGAATGGCAATTCTCTGCGGTTTCACAGCAACACTTCTACTTGGAGGCTGGCTAACATTAGAAGATAAACTTGCAATTGGGGCGTATTCGATATTAGTCTTCATGACCCAAAGGCTGCTTTGGCCACTTACTCATCTTGGAGAAACATTCGACTTATATCAAAGAGCAATGGCATCATCTACAAGAATTTTAGATGTCTTGAGCTCACCAACCGAAATACTTCAAGGAGAACATTCTCCCACAAGAAGCGAAATCGCCAGTTCTGATATCGTAATAGAAAACCTTGATTTCGCATATCCAAATAGAGAAAATGTGTTTGAAAATCTAAATCTGAAAATTGAAGCAGGAAAAACGACTGCAATCGTTGGTGCTACTGGATCGGGAAAAACTACACTTATCCGATTGTTACAAAGATTCGCAGAACCAAGTAGTGGGGAAATATCCTGGACAGAGAAGTCTCTAGCAGACTGGAATTTGAAATCCCTACGTCTGTCCATGGCACTTGTTGATCAACACATAACGCTCTTTCCCACTACTATCCTCGAAAATATAAGATACGGAAATCCGAGTGCTAGCGATGACGAGGTCAAAGCGGCAGCTGTCGCTGCTGAGGCAAGCGAATTCATTACCGAATTACCCGATAACTGGAATACCCTTGTTGGAGAAGGTGGTCATAGATTATCGGGAGGTCAGCGACAAAGACTGGCAATCGCTAGAGCAATACTGAAGGATGCTCCTTTGTTGATATTAGATGAAGCCACTTCCGCAATAGATAATGAAACTGAAGCAGCATTACAACGCTCGATAAATAAATTATCAGAAAATAGAACAGCGGTAATTATTGCCCACAGAATTTCTACCATCAGAAATGCTGATAGAATAATTGTCTTAGAAAACGGAAAAATAATCGAAGATGGCTCTCACGACGAGTTAATAGCTCAAAATGGGCAGTATTCTACCATTTGGAATATTCAAATTGGTGCCAGAATGGTAAGATTCTGACTAGAAAAAATACACTCTTTTATATAGGGATGGTAAAAGCGACTTTCGATGAATAAATCTAACCTAACTAGAACATCAAGCCTAATATTGGTGGGAACACTGTCGCTACTGACCCTTGGTAGCGTGTCAGCAGAAACAGCTGGATACCTGGATGAAACCGACATGGTCGGCGTTTCATTCTGGATTGCAACTGCTATGATGCTGGCATCTACTGTGTTCTTCATCTTAGAAAGAAACAACGTAGCACCTAAGTGGAAGACATCCATGACAGTCGCTGCCCTGGTTACTGGTATCGCATGGTACCACTACACCTACATGCGAGAGCACTGGGTCGCTACTGATGAGTCCCCACTTGTAATGCGCTACGTCGATTGGTTGATCACAGTGCCTCTACAGGTTTCTGAGTTCTACCTAATTCTAGCAGCAATTGGAGCAGCATCTGCTGTATTGTTCTGGAAGCTATTCGGAGCATCTCTGGTAATGCTAGTTGCCGGATTCTTGTCCGAAGCAGACATCGACAGCATTGGAGATGGAGCAGACAAGGCTCTATTCGCAGTTGGTGTATTAGCATGGCTATACATCATCTACGAGCTATGGGCTGGAGAAGCAAAGGAGAAAGTCGGCGATGCAAGCGAAGGAACACAATTCGCTTTCAAGGCAATGGCAGGTATCCTAACAGTCGGCTGGGCAATCTACCCACTAGGATGGATCATGGGCCAAGACGGTGACAACGCGGATGCTCTAAACATACTATACAACATCGCTGACGTAGTCAACAAGACTGCATTCGGTATGATGGTCTGGTATGCAGCAACCATGGACACCAAGGCTTCCTCATCCGAGGAATGAGATTCACTCTTCTTCATTAAGAATAGATAGAATCTTCTGAGCTACGACAGCCAATGTGGCAATTTTACCGCCCAGGGGAAGGGGCCCGAAAGGGCCCCATCCCTTGCGCAACAACATTATCCTCTTCTTTGGTTGCTTCTTTGGTAACCGCAATCTATTCCATTCATACTTCTGTCCATCTGCGAATAGATGTGTAGAAGTAATTGCATATCTTTTAGGAACTAACAAAGATACTAGATGCAGGGCAAGAAGAACGTCCCAAATCCAGACATATATCATCGGAGTATCCGATAACTCTGCTAACATCCAAGGCAGAGACATCATCGCTCCAAGTGTGAGCAAATTAGCCCATTGGCGAGATATTTCCTGCTGTTGATTAGATTCCCAGGCAAATCCTGAATTAGGTAAATCACCTAACTCCGGTATGTCGATCCGTTGCCTTGTCAACCAGTAACCATCCCATGCGACAATTAACCCTAAGATGATAACACAAAACTGTGCTATTAGTTCTGAATCGGGAAGGTTGTTTGACAGTTCAACCATCAATCCACTCCCTTATTTCTGCGTATGAATAATACTGCAAGAGCTGCAATAAATAACACCACAAATAAAGCGATTGTAAAGGGACTACCCTCAGACTCTTCTTCAGAGCTAGAACCTTCTAAAACATCTGGAGTTCCGTCGCCATCATCATCTTGATCCTCATTCAACCATGTTGTCATGCCTATTGGGCAATGCAACTGATCGGGCTGTCCGTCGCTATCTGTATCCATGCTAGCACATGCATCTGTTGGCCAAGGATCTCTGATGTCTAAAACACCATCATTATCATCATCTGTGTCATGTATATCAGGACCACAATATTTGTTCTCCTCTTTATCATACCACGTCTCACCATTACAGGTTAAGCCCCAATCCCCGTCTGAGTCCAATAATGTCACCTCAAACAGTATTGTGTCTGTTGATGTCAGACCTTGACTGTCTGTAACCTCCAAATTAAGGACATACGTACCGGAAGATAAATCCGTTATGTTAGTCCAGTGTCCTGAGAGTTTCATAACTTCTGTTTGCCCATCAGTTACAATCCAATCAATATCTAAATTCTCAGTATCATCTAGGTCATCAGAAACTGAAGCTCTGACTTCCATAGGCAGAGACTCCATTACAGAAAATTCATCATCAGGTATGATGATTCTTGCTTGAGGTGCCTGATTAGCGACTAATACAATTTGGATGACTTCTTCCTTGTCCAAACCGAATTCTAAGTTATAATTTGTAGTTGGATTGCCAACTGATGACACTTCTACATCGACATTAACAAACTCCTGAATTCCTGTATCAGAGTAAATTTTTGAAGGCATTGAAACCTGAATTTGCTCGCCATCAAAACTTTGTGACCAGTAATTATCAACCGATAACTGCAAATTTGCGTAAGTCAATTCGCCGTTTTGAGTAATCTCGAAAACGTGTGTTGCCCAAATTCGTATCTCTCCCTGATATACTGAATATGAGGTAGGAATAGAATCGTACATATCGACAACTGAGGAACTAACATCTAACGATCCGTTGTAAAATCCGCCAAATGATACTACATTATACCCATCTGAACTGATAGTTGTCTCAGCAACAACTTCTGAATTAAACAGTCTCAGTGGTGCTGTTTCTCCATCTGAATGCAAGTCGATTCCCTTTACACAGTTATTGATACTGGATTGAGATATTGTCAAGGAGGCAGTAGATCTTCCATGATTCGAGATTAGCCCTGTTCCTACACCTCCACAATCTATGACTAAATCTGTCAGATCACCAGCTGTGTTCTCAAGACTGATTGCTGGTGCACCGTTGATGATACCTCCCGAAATCCTCAAATTTCTATTATCGATGCCATCAAGAGATTCGATTTCAATATCTGAAATTTCAAAACCATCAAGATTATTGACACTTAATATCCCTCCATTAAAGTTGGTCAAGAAACCATTAGTGCCACCTAAATCTACTGCTTGCTGCGTTACTAAGCCATCTATTTCCAGTGTTGAGCCCCTGGCCCACAGTGAGTTTGAATTGCAATTTTGTAAATCAACATCGACGAGTGATAGAATTGCTGAGCCTTGGGCTTCTATGCAGTGTGAAGATGAATCGGTGAAAGCTGTTGATAAAACATCTACTGAGCCTGATGCAGTATTTGTCAGTCGCATCAGAGGTTCTGCACTACTAGAGCGTGATATTGTCGAGTTTCCAATTAAGACGGATGCTTGGCCATCTATTGTTAGAAGCGGAGAGCCTTCAAACAGATTTGTTCCCAATATTCTTGCAGTAGTCTCGACGTTTCCACCAACAATTAGCCCACTCCATCGAGAACCGCTGCCCATCGAAGATATTGTTGAGGACCCTGAATTAAATGTCCCTTCGACAGTTATCGATACAGAATCTGCAATTCGCAGAGACACGCCATCATTGATTGTCATAGTTTGTTCTGCAGGTATTACCAGATCGCTAGTCAAGTGATATGGGCTCCATGCTTTTTCAAGGACCAGCCATTCGCTTAGAACTCCACCATCAACCGTCGATACAACAAACTCATGGGACAATGATGATGCTGTATCCCATCCAAGTAAATCGGTGATGCCTTGCCATTGCATTGTAACCTGTTGTAAGCCCGCTGCTGTTTCTCCACTAGAGTCTACCCGTAAGGCAACTGTCGTTTTCTTAGCACTACCATTTGAATCTGTGACTACACTTTGACCTTGAACGGATATTGAGGCCCCTGAAACAGGTTCTCCTTTGTCAGTGACTAATATTTCGAGGGTGTTAACAATTTCAAATACCGCCCCATTACCAATAGCAACACTTTCCTCAACAGTTCCAGAGTTTATTGTTACCCTACACGAATTATCTAAAACAACATTACCATTTATCCTGAGATTGTTGAGTAGTAACTGATCTTGACAAGATGACCATGTTACATTCCCATCGATTGTTAAGTTAGAATTGACTGAGTTTGCAAACCCATTGGAATTTGATTGGACCTCTCCCTCGATGATGGCATTCATGCCTTCCAGATCTCCAAACTCGTCCACCATTATTTTTGCATAATTTGGTATTGATAGAGTTGTATCTTGTAAGACAAGACCCGCATTAGTAGGCACTGTTATGTTGCCAAAAGCAGTATGCGGAGAGCCATCTTCAGTTGGCCCTAGGACTACAACAGTCCCGGGCGTAAGAGTCCAATCGCCTTGCGGCATAATTGGGACTTGTATTGTATGACTCGCTCCTTCTATCCCAACTGTTTCGAATATTGCGCCTACTCCAGAGTAGGTGGCTGTAATCGTTGAGCCCGCTTCGCTAACTGGTAAGATTGCCATCCCAGATGATGCTTTGCCCTCGAAGCCGAGAACCTGCCAATCTGCATCCACTGGATTTCCAGATAGATCTTCAAACGAGATATCTGCTTCCCACAATAAATTAGATTCTGAAACTTGAATGTCAAGATTCTGACTTGTTCCATAATTGACCACTCCATCTCCTACCATATCTGAATCAGTATTGCTTGAAGATGTCAGTGACCAAACGTTCAGTAATGATTCTGAATCGATATTAGCGGCGTTGTCGTGGTAACTTGCAGACCAGGCTCTTATTACTGCATGTGAAGAAACCATTGCAATGCCCGTATTTGACAATCTTGTTTCGAGCATATCTGAGACATGAATTTCAGATGATGAAGAGTAGATACTGGTTTGGCTTGAGTCGAATAAACTCAAATCCTCTATCTGTAAATGTGATTCATATATTTTTAATCCATCAGCAAATCCGTTAACTGAGATGCTGGTTCCAATTATTTCACACCACCAAGATTCTACACCCACACTTCCAGTCGCAAACCGGTTAAATGGCATATTTACTGTCAAATTATCAAACTGATGAGTCCCCTGTAGTATGTCAATTCCCTTGTCCCCGCCTTGCTCAACACTCACATTAACGTCAACCAATTTTGTTGAGGAAATTCCAGAAAATGACAGTCCAAGTCGTTTTGAGACGAAGCTAGAATTTACTAATTCAAGTGTTCCAGTCCCGCTAGCGGTTAGCGCCACATCTGTTGCCTCAATACTTGTGTTGGACATGATAAAATCTCCACTCCCGGAAAATGCAGCTCCAATCCATGGTGCATCATGCGAAACTTGGAAAGTCGAGAAAGCTCCTGTCAGGTCGATTGAATCCATTGACACTGTTCCAGAGGTTCTGATGTCGATAGGTGTTTCAGCCGTATTGGCAAAATATGTCGCATTGGTAACAGTAAGGTCCCCTGCTGACCAAGAATTGACTAACCTCTCGCCTGCCATATCGATATCAGAAAATTCAAAACCAGTTGAATCTAAAGATACGATTGCGTTATTCGAAGTCCCTGACATTCCCGATATCGAACCACTAGCTCCAGAAGATATGCTTACTGCATTACTAACTCCTGATATAAATTCCAAATTAACAATAGATGCGGTTCCTCCGTGTAGATTAACACCTGTTCCTATCGAGGAAAATGTCGCGTCAGAGACTGATAAATTTCCAGAGGAGCTTATGCCAGCAGACATATCATGAAGATTCAAATCTGTTATGTCCGCCGTTCCAGTTACTCTTATCCCATCATTGTCTACATGAGATATTTCTAGGCCGTTAATCTGAGAATGGCCTGCAATTTCTAAACCGATAAGACAATCTTCCATTACAAGTGATTTTGCTGTCAAATTTCCATCATTTATTATGCATGACTTTGCATTTGATATTGTTACGTTATCTAATACTGCTACTCCACTTTGAGAGATTGTGAGAGAATCCCAAACGCCTGCATTGTGTGATCCGGGACTTGTCGTTTGAATTGAAGACATTATAGTAGCATTATCCGCAATCATAGAACCGTCAATCGTTAATGAGTAATTCTTAGTATCCAATACAGTTCCTGGCTTTAGAGTTAATACCGTGCCATTACCTATTGTTAGATTGCCATCGAGTGTATAATTTCCAGACACTTCCAAATCCTGAGTTGTTACTGTATCTTTAGCACTAGAAACTGATAGAGGAGTGAGAAGAATCAAGGTCGCCAATATAATTGCACGGCATCTCATAAACAGACGTAAACATTCATTCACCATGAACTCATTCCTTACAAGGGTGTGAGGATTTTACCCGAAAATCCCAGGCAGGTGGGCCTGCCCAGATTTGAACTGGGGTCTGACGGCCCCCAGCCGCCAAGTATAGGCCAAGCTAACCCACAAGCCCTTGAGCCTGGAATTTGATTTATCTACACTCACTGGCGAGCGGTGCTGAATGGAGCAACCTCTGAGATAAGGTCGATGTGTGAGACAAACATTCTGCGGCAGCAGTATCGGTCGATACCAACATCGTCTAATGCTTTCATTGTGTCATTTCCTTCAGCTTTCTTTGATTGGAATTCTTCCCACTTGTGTGCAATTAATGCGCCACAGCTAAAACAACGTACTGGAATAATCATCTAAATCACCTGTAAGATTTTTGCTTCTTGCGTCTTGCACCTCTTCCCAATTGGTGCTTTGGTTCCTTGCGACGAGGGTCGTTTACAAGTAGGCTGCGGTCAAAGCGAAGGTATTCATCTCTAAGTTCCTCGTCTTGTCCTTCTGCTCCACCATTGTAGTGGACCAGACCTCTTGCGATTGCGGTCCTGATAGCATCAGTTTGACCCATGATTCCTCCGCCGTGTGTTTGAATATTCAGATCAACCTTGGACAATCTGTTCATTGCATCTGCGATGATTAAAGGTTCCATAGCCTTCCTTCGAGATAGAGCTGGTTGCAAAATCTCAATTGGCTCACTATTGACTCGAACCCTGCCTTTGCCAGCCTTTACAGTTGCGCGGGCGATGGCGGTCTTTCGCTTTCCTGATGATTGAACTACTTTCTTTCCTTTACGAGGCATCATTGTTCACCTCCATTCCAACGGTGTGCTGGTGCGCCCAAATTTGCGCTAATTTCGCCCAAGCGGACGAAACGTACAGGCAGTTCTCTGCGAATTTTGCTGTCGTCTCCTGCTTCATGGCCTTCTGGTAAATCCCCATTCAGATGGCTTGGACATCCTATCTCGACACGTAAATTGCGCAATGCTCTCCTTCCGCTACTCTTTGCTTGATATGGGAGCATACCCCTTACTGTTCTTTTTAGAATCATGTCAGGCATCCGAGGGAAGTAAGGTCCCTTCCTAGCGTGATTTAGTGCGTATTTCTCGTGGTAAGTTGCGAATACGGATGATGGTTTACCGGATACAATTGCTTTTTCTGCGTTGACGATAACCACCTGATTGTTTTCTCCAGAGCGACTACTCTTGAGAAGAATGTCTGCAACTGTGCTTGCGAGGCGACCCAATACTAAGCCATCTGCATCATATACAAATGTAGTTTCAGCCAAGGAGATACACCCCCGAGCCTTTTGGGTTTTCTTTCATTAGTTCAGCAAGAGAAAGAACTCTTCCTCCTGCTGCTTCAATCTTCTCACGGGCTCCAGCGCTTACACTGTATGCGGCGACATCATGCTTGGCAGAAACCTCTCCGCTGCCGAGTAATTTCCCTGGAACGAGGACTGTTACACCCTCAGGGCAATGACGGCTCAAGCGGCTTAGGTTTGGTTGTGCCCAGTTTTTACGACTTCTTGAAAGGCGTAAAGCGACATCTCGCCACAGAGGTGCGCCGGTCTCGCGAGACTGTGCTTTCAAATCGCCGATTAAACCGACTAGATTTGAGTTGGTCTTGCTTACAGGTTTACTCATATGACTCCCTCGATGCTTTAGAAGCAACCTGCCGACCGACCGCCCTGTTATGAAGGCACCGACGCGATAAAAATGTCAATCGCGCCGATATGGGCCATTTTTGGAGTCTCATTCGTAGAGAATATCGCCTTTTGCATCTAGTAATTCTACTGTGAGTCCAGCTGCTCTTGCTTGAACTAGAATGTCATTGTGCAAAGTATCTGAAAAGTCGTCCAGTGCTTGCAACGATGTAACTGACGCGACGTCTGTTAATTGATCTATGATGTGATTCAAAACACACGACACCCCGTAAGCCTGACCTGCTCTAAACGAGTGGTCAACACCACCTATTTCCGGTTCCTCAGCGCGCATTCTTGTCATAACTACTTGAGAGTAAGCAACCAGTGCGCCGTATAGAGACTCCACAACCTTTGCAGCCTCTAAGTCGTGCAGCTCTTTCTGTGTATCCTGAAGCGCTGCCTGAACGGCTTTTCCATATGTCGCATGGGCACCGATTATGTTGCTATCTTCTTCCATCATTGCCTTATCAATAAGCGCTCTCCAATCACTCATGCGTCAAGCACGAAATGCATGGCTCATCAAACCTGCGCCCATTACAATGGGTTTTGGCTCAAATACAACATTAGCCGATTCTGCGGAATTACTCAAATTTTGAAATTAGATGTTTCTGCATTCTCATCGATGCCAGCCTGTTTGACAGTCCCGTCTGCGGCGATGAATTCGCCTGCCTTGGTGAGTCCACCGTAGAGGGTGGCCTCATGCTCAGCACCACGAGTTATCATACCGCCATCGCCTAGAGCAATTGTCAAACTCTTTGTAATCTCATTGAGCGTGGAAACGGCTCTATCTCTATGGCTTGGACCAATGTCATGGTCAGAGTATCGTGCTTCCTCGAATATCGCAATGAACGCATCCAGTTGGTCAGCAGGAAGCATATGGAATGCTCCTCTGACTGCGCTTTCGAATTCTCTTGTAGTTTCGTAAACTTTCTTCATGAACCCATGTCGCCTAAAGTGCTTGACTAGTTGCTTATAGCAATCGAAGATAATCGCAATGTATTCATTTGCTGCCTTGAGTTGTAACATTGTGTCTGTCAATATACCTCTCAAAGCTTCGACTTGCCTTCTTGCTACTACTCTCTGGTAGTACATTACACCTGCAATAGCTGCTCCCAATAATACAATTATCAGAGCGATAATCGTGCTTGGAGTAAATATGCCATCACTTTGGTCTGAAACAGTTCCCTTCATGTAGTCGACGTTCATTGTTATGTTACCACTATACAACGAGAAGAATGTAGAGTCAGGATAGTAAGCCTTTATTCTCCACTTACCTGCACAATCTGCTCCTCCACAAGTCTTTCCAGCGAATGGCCACTCGAAAGAAGCAATGCCTTGTTCATTAGTGAAGGTCTCATTTCTGCCATCAGCAATCCACTCTTGTGTCGTCTGATCCCAATACTCTCGAACGAAGAATATCTCTTGGTTTTCAACTGCAAGGTCTAGTCTATTTCTTACTAATACAACTTCACCGATTACTGGGTCATTAGTATCCAAGCCATTAGAACCAACACGTTCCCATGATGTCTTTATTTCAAGATCAACCCTGCTTCTGACCAATACCACAATATCCATGTGTGATCCATTGAGAACGTTACTCGTATCCTTGTCACAACCTCCAGGGACATTCAAATCAGGTTCAAATGCTACACGCAATAGCCTGAAGCCCTCTAATTCTCCTCCAGTAGTTTCGACACCTCGAAGACTTGGGTTTTGCTCGTCATTACCACTAAACCATTCTATCATACCATCCGACTCTCTCGTTTCTATGCTTGAGAGTGGGCGCACATTCTTTTGTGGATCAAGGTAAATGTTGAGACACTTTCCACCAACTGGCTGTCCGTTGGATTGAGTAAGTATTGCATCAATGTGGAAGCTTTCCTTGAGATATAATACTGGGAATGCTGTGCCATTATTTGGCGCAACATAAGTCTCAACGCTAGATCTCTGCGGACCAACTTCTGCGATCTGTAGAGTTGAATTACTAAATACATCGAATTCTGTCTGAACAGTCTTGTTTTGATAACGGTAAGCATCGTTGTTATCCCATGCAGAATAGGTAACTGTCACCCTTGCCTTTCCTGCAAGGACGTCTGATAGTGGACAGGTAATCGCAAAGCGACCGTCGATATCAGTGACTCCATTCAGACAAGCAACTGGCCCAGATAGGCTGTTTACCATTTCGTAGCTGACTCTTATATTTCTGAATGTCAAGTTTGTATCTAACTCGTCAGTCAACAAACCAGTGACTATCATCGGTTTGGAGACAACATCACCAGTCAACTGATCAATTTCACTCGTGTAAACAATCTGATCATCGACGTCAAGTGAAGTTCTACCAATCAGCGAGAAGCCGTTTGCATTGTAAGACATTTGAACTCTAAAGTGATCATTCCCTATTACATCAAGACAAGGATCCCACTTGCCCTGCATCGATAGATATTCAACCTCTAATATCTCACAACCTTCGTTGGGCAAGGTCTCTCTGAATCGCAAATAAACTGAAACCGGCCCAAAGCCATCAGGAAGGAAGCTGTCAGGATCCTCTCTTAGAATCTGTGGAGAGAGAGGTGATACGTTCGCCTTAAGACAACCTATTGCCTCATTGTCATCCAACTGGCCGTTTCCATTTGAATCCCTGTCCGGTATTCCATCTCCGTTACCATCATAGAAACACAAGTGGCTTCCATCGGGTTGTGGTTCTGGTAAAGACACTAAACCAGCATTCGGAGCTAGAGTGGCGACGACCTGCCTATGCATGACTCCTTCGAAGTCTATGCCTTCATAGATCACGTCAACTAAACCGCCATTTGGAGATGACGAACCGCTCAGTTCACGACCACCAGAATCTCTGATTGTCGCTGTTTTATTGTCATCTGTAACTTGTGCTGTAAAGTCCCATCTATCTCCCGATTGTCGCAGATTTTCATCTGTTGAAATGACATTGAGATATGTTCTTGAAACTACCCAAACATTCTGGCTATCTAAATTGCCCTTCATGAGTCTATTTCCTTGGTAATCAAACCGCAAAGAGTAGTTTCCAAGGTCATCCTCTGGGTTTATGTCGAATGGTATTGAGAATGTACCGAAATCATCGGTGTAATTCACTCCACTCCGACCATCATAAGTCCATGTCCAAGTCACTGGTGCTTGCCTCACTGGTTGTAATGAGTTGTCAAGTAGCCTTGCCTCTATGTTTGTGGTTGTGTTCCTATACAACCTAGGTAAGCTAGTCATCTGGAATTGAGTGGTTCCTACTACTGTTACGTTGATGTATGCGCCAGTGGCAGCAAGGTTAGTTGAATTACCAGTGAAATAGTAAGCGTTGTTAGTGAAATCAACCCTAACGCCATATGTTCCTGCAGTGTATTGAGAGAACCATGTCCAGTTATACTCAAATGTCGCATCACCATCTTTCATGATTGGCCTTTGAGTGTAAGCAGTTTCTTGGCTACCCATGAATTGCCCATTTCCGTCAATATCGATTTGTAGTGCAATAGGGTCGTTATCCCAAGGATCATTGGTTCGATTTGTTACAGTTCCTGTTACAGCAAAGGTTTCTCCTGTATTCATTTCAGGAACTATTTCACATCTTACTGGACTTTCTGGGTCTGTTGGATCTACTTGACCACATGGTGGCAAATCGCTATCTCCTCCATTGACTAATGCAATGAACCAATGAGTGGAGTTCACAGATAGGAAGTTGCGCAGATTAATTGCTTCTCCAGGTAGATTTGCTGGATCGCCATCCCATAGACTTGGGTATGGCCGCAAAACCTTGGCCTCCTCAAAGCTAACACCTGCTGCATTCAGAGCCTGCTGATGGAATAATGTAGCCCAGTTTCCGAATGTACCATCTCCATTGTTAATGGTTCCATCCCGGTAGTAAACTGCTGATAATCCGCTGACAATCATTTCTCCTTCGATATTCATTCTATGCATGACTCGGACAGAGAATGGATCTGAAGTATCCCCGTGCAAATATGGGAACGGCCATTCATTAGCCAAGCTTGGCAATACTGATGCTCTAATTTCAATATCACCTGCTGGAAGGCTTGTGTTCGTGTAATTATATCTTACAGAAACTCCCTGGCTATCTACCAACACATCGTGTGTCTTTGTCAAGTCGTTCCAAACGATTTCCTCATATCCTCCTGGTATTTGTCCAGGGCCATTATCCATTGTGGAATTCCATCTTACTTGCTTCCAAGTTCCATTAGCACCTAGATCCTGAACGAAAGTAAGGGAAGCCCATCCGTCGCTGTCTGTTCTGTAACCATTGTTATTGAAACCGGAGAAGTTAGATGGATTGGTTCTGTTTCCAAATAATCCACCCGTTATCTCAAAACTGATTGGTGAATTTTTGATTCTATTATCATAAAGACCTCTTGTCCAATCTGCTGTGTAATGGGCTTTGAAATCCAACCAGAAAGGTTGTTCATCGCTTCTAAAGTATGTCCATGATGAATAGTCAACTGTCATATTAGCTTCTGCTCCTACAAAGTATGACTGAGATTGGTTGCCGTTGAAAGCAAACATTTCGGTGACTTCTGCATATACACGGTATGTTGTGTTGTCACCAACCACGAGATCTTCTGGGAACAGGAATTGACCAACAGTAAAGTTGCCCCACATGTTGGTGATCACGTCTATTGTTTCAATTGCAGTAGTGTTATTTCCTGTCCACTCTATGTGAACCTGAACTGGCAATCCTGGTGCAGGTTCTAGGACTGATGTGACTGGGTTTAACCAGTCAACGTGCCCTCTGAATATTGCTGGACTCTGGGCATCTAGCCATAGATTATCTGGCATATCCATCGTAATGAATGTTGGAGCTTTATCATCTGCGTCTAAAATACAATCGTTATCATAATCCCAATCGCTTGATTCAGAGCCTGCATAACAAGGGTCGTTGGTGAAGGTCTCCTCTAGATGGTCCCAATCATTATCCTCTCGTGAATCGTTATCATCATCATTGTCAATAGCATCAGGTCCAGTAGATGGATCTAGTGGATTTGCAATTCCCAAACCCCCGCCGTAGTCATCGTGATCCCATGGGTTTGTAGATTCTGTATCGAACCTCAGTGGCCACAATAATACTTCATCCTCATCTTTC
>MDSY01044203.1_pt1 | contig 24672 bp, 25 predicted proteins | sample 811131 | NCBI WGS metagenome assembly MDSY01 (sample SAMN05326643, study PRJNA326480) | marine metagenome | isolation source: seawater | place: Atlantic Ocean: South West | collected 2010
CTCATCTCCCTCCATGGCCATGTCCTCCAAGTCGATTTCGTTCACCACTACCTTTCGCTGCCTGTGGATCAACGCAGCGTCGTATTGACGTCGCACGGTAGGGTCACTGAGCGTCTCAAACGCTTTCGTGACCAACACGAACTCTTCCACGTTACCATCGGGTTTGTCGGGGTGCCACCGAAGCGCCTGGGCTTTGTACGCGCGCTTTATATCATCGGTGGATACGGCGCTGTCACGCAAATCAAGCACGTCGTAGTGCGACCGCGGGGCCATGTGTGGTGGTGTGGGGTCACACCACCGGCCACCCGCCGCCGCGCCCGGTCGAGTGATTTCAATGACGGCACTTCCGATGAATATAAATTTCTCAGAGAGCATTCAATTCACTATTGTCCACGGCGCGGGTCGTTTCGGAACGCGCGGGCATCGCGGTGTAGGCGGCGGTGTAGGCATCGGACCCCTACTGCACCCCGACCGCTCCCACGATGGAGGCCAACGTCCACTGTGGCACCGCGTTTGGTTTACACCATCTGTTCAAATTCCTTGATGCCGCGGCGAAGAAAATCTCGCCCCCCGAGGAAGTGTTGGTGGAAGGGACAACGTTCCAGGTTCAAAGCCGACTAGGCGAGGGCGGGTTCTCGTACGTGTATTTAATTCGCGAGGAACCGGATTTAAGGGGCGAGGACTTTGCGCTGAAACGCATGTTGCTGCCGGACGGGGAGGATGAAGATGAGGATGATTTTGATTTTGATTTGTTTGGGAAAACCGCGGTGGAGCGAGAGATTAACGTCATGCGAATGATGAACCACGCCAACGTCCTTCCCCTTTTGAAACATAGCATAGAGTCTGGAAACGACGCAAAAGCCACCGCAACCCAACGACGCCGCGCAAACATGGTGTTCCCCGTGTACGCGGAAGGCACGATGCTTGATTGGTGTTTGCGGAAAGGCGAGGAGAATCGAGAAAAGACCTTCTCGACGAAACAGTTGTTGAGCATTGGATTGCAAGTCGCATCCGCTTTGAGGTACATGCATGAGTTAGACATCCCCTTAGCACACAGAGACGTGAAACCCGGCAACGTACTGCTAGAGTCGTCCATGGAAAGCTCTTCCGGGGTAAAAGCCGTGCTGATGGATTTCGGGAGCACCAGGAGAGCTAGATGCGAAATAAAAACCAGAAATCAAGCTTTAGTCGTTCAGGAACGCGCGGCGCGGGAATGCACCGCCCCCTTCCGCGCCCCGGAGCTTTTCGACACGCCGAGTAGCTGTAAAATAGACGAAAGAGTAGATGTTTGGTCGCTGGGGTGCTTGCTATTCTCAGGAGTCCATGGAGGTCACTCTCCTTTCGAGCTGGCGATGCACCAGACGGGCGGGTCAGTTGCACTCGCGGCATTATCAGGGAAAGTCGATTGGCCTCTCAGTCGTTCTGGGGAGAGTGATGAGTCACAGGGCGAAGACCCAAAACAGTACTCCAAGTACTCCCTAGCCCCAGTAAAAGACGTAGTGACGTACTTGCTACAAAAGGACTGGACCACACGGCCGTTCGCCAAAGATATGGAGGAAAGGATAGGCAAGTACTTGTAGACTAGTTACGAGGAAAGGGTTCGTGTGGTCATTCGTCATTCTTCAATTTTCACGGCGTATCCATCAACGCCGCCGCGACAGCATCCGCCATGCTTTTCTCTTCCTCCTTCGTGTCCACGATCACCTTGGCCATCATCCGGGCAAACACGGAAATGGGCGAGGTGCTTTTGCCCTTCCCCGGCGTCGCGATCAACTTCGCCACGTTTGGCGCGATCGGCGTCACGGTGGAGAGTAAATCGTTTCGCTCGTCAAAAGGCGTTTTGGGCAACGGTACTGTGCGCGGCGACGGACCTTTCACAAAAGATCGCCTTCTTCTCGTTTTCACGGATCCTGGCGTGGCGTTGGCGACGGCTTCCGCGACCGCGTTAGTTGGGGACTCGCCGTTAGCCTCTGCGTTTTCCCGCGCCGCCTTGCCGGGGGACACAAATGGAGACGTAGCCGCCGTCGGCGTGCTCAGCGAAGGCAACAGCACGCTCAGCGAAAGCATAGCATCCGTCGACGTCGCGGTAGATGACTCAGGCGCAACCGGTTGGTCAGGCACGAGGACTCGCGAGGGTGTCCCAATGACACTCGCCGACGCCAACGATGACACCCGGGACAACGCCGCCGCCTTTCCCATCGGACTCTTGGGCGGCTTGCGAGGCGAGTACGCGTTGGTACTAATACCGGCGCGCATGCTTTCCTGTCGCATCAGCATCTGCGCAGTGGCTTCCCTCGCCGCAATTTCCTCCTCCTCAGCGACCCTTTTGCTCTCCGCAAGTGTATCATTTACCTTATTTTCCTCATCAGTCTTCTTCGCATCCCCCTCCATCGCCTGCTCGAACGCCACCGCCATCTCCAGCGCCGCGAACTCAGAGTTGGGCGTCAGCTGGCGCTGCAGGACGTACGCCGTCGAGGGCGTCGCGCCTCTGGTTGCGGTGACGTGCGAAGGAGGCGTTGCCGTGACCACAGCAGGTGGCGTAGCAGTGGTACATAAAACTACTGAGGGACTCCTAGCTGCTTTACTCGCACTCCTCACCGGGGTCAAACTCGCCACCGTCTGCGTCACTGCTTTCGCCGCGTCCGTGGCTTCCACCAGCGCCTTTTCAAACGCCAAATCCGCCTCTTCCGCTTTCTTTGCTTTCAAAGCGCTTTGGCCTAAAGACTCCATCGTTACTGAACCAGGCGATGCAAGAATTCTATCCAAGGTCTGCACAGGAGACGTCTTTTTACCCGTACCGGGGGTCTTGGGGGGGCAATTAGTCAGCGACGTGTTCGGTGCGTACGCGTACGCAGTAGATTCCAACAATGCTTGTTTCTCCTCAGGACTCTTGTCCGGTGAGATTCGCGCCGAGCGTCTGCACGGCGTCAAAACAGTTTTGCCGCATTCCAGCTCGGTTCTTTGCCCAGGAGAGGCACGCACAGGGGTCACGGTGACGAACGACCCTGAGGGCGGGACGATTTTCATGTTAGAAGCGGAAGTCGTGACACCACTTACGGAGGGAACCGTCTGTCGCGTAGTCCCACCATTCGCCGTCGCGATTTTCGCCTCCAACTTTTGAAGCGCTTCTTCCAGCTCATCGCTCGGCTCCGCGTGTCTTTTAATTCCTTGTTCCAGGAACTCCTTCGCATCCTCAGAGTTTCCCTTGCACTCCTCACGTGACGCGCGTCGTAACCAATACGCAGCCTGCGTGGCGTTGGGCAGCGTGGACAAAACGGACGCGGCATTATTATACTCGTCGCTCGTTTTGCGAGCAAGCATCGGCTGGCGGTACCGAACCGGGGTCTTCGCCTTGGTTTCAACCGCTACACGGGTGGGAGCTTGAGAGAACCGGGAAGACATGTCGTCTGGCGTGCGCGCTGCTGTGCTTAAACCACCAGGAGTGGTAGTGGTGGTGTGTACTCTTCCAGGCGTCGTCGCCAGCGCGTTAGAATTCGAAAAGCCAACGCTCGACACGCTTCGTGTCGGCGTTTTCCCGGGCGTGCGATGCGAGTAAGACTTTGTCGCCCCTGGAGTTTTGACATGCACGCCCACGTTATCCGGACTCGTCACTCTATGGTCCGCGTTTGGGTTGTTGTTCCACCGCTTTGGGGTACGCGCGGGGGTTTTACCAGGCGCGGGGGTCTTGACCCTTCCGGGGGTCTTCAGAATGCCACGACCCGGGGTCACCGAGTGTAAGGACGCGTTGGAAACAGCGACGTTCTCCAGCTCGTCGATGTACGTTGAGGAGGGGGGCTCCCAGCGGATGGTACCGTGGGAGGGGTTGCCGGGCGTCGACATCGCGCCTAGGCGGAGGGATGGGCGTCCGCAAGGGGAGCGCGCAGCCTCGAGTGGCCATGAGATTCTCGGAAGGAAACGCTTGTGTTCCCCTTTTTCGTTTTTTGGCGACACGTGCGTGATCTGGTTTTGTCCCTCTTTTCTGAGGTCTGTTGACGGTCTATGGACTAGTTCCGCCATCCACATCGTCAAGAAATTTTGACCGAGTGAGTGCTTTGCGCGATGCCGACTCGACCCTTTGTGCTCCCCATTCCGCGGCGCGCGTCGGTCGATCGGCCGGGTCGCACGCGCAGGCACGTCCTGTGAACCGGTACCGGGTGGTATCGTTTGGTTGGTGAACCGAGGAACACGCCAAGGGGTGGTGGTGCGCGCTTCCATCCATCATGGCGGAGGCGAAAAATGAAGAAGGCGAGCCCACAGAGACGGACGAAGTGACGCGCAAGGAACACGACGTGCGAATCGTGCTGAGCTTCATGGACGACGAACACGAAAAAGCCGCGATCGAGGTACGTGGGGTTAGGTTGTGGAAACATCGAGAGATACCCTAGAGGGATATCTACCGAACCCAACACTCCATCAACCCAACACTCCATCAATTTCACCCGATTTGGGTCGTTGGAGAGTGCGACTCGAGAACAAACCACGAAGTAATTTGCATCTCCATCGCAATGGACTTGTAACGGATGCAGTAACTAACCATCCCCCCCCCAAAAACCCAACAGGAAGCCTGCTCCGCGTTCGACCAGCGGACGCAGTACAAGGACGTCGCACAATTGATAAAGAAGGGGTACGACGTGCGGTATCCTTCAAGCGGCAAGGCGACTGACGGCGTTTACCACGCGGTGGTGGGCAAAAACTTCGGAGCGTCGTTCTCTCACGAAACCGCGCAGTACATCCACCTTAAAATAGACACGCACGACGTGGTTATTTTTAAGAGTAAAGACTCGCCGTTCGATAAATATGAACAAGCGTAAAGGTTGGGAGTAAGGGAGTGGGAGTAGGTGGGTGGCTGACTCCTTGTATGGGTGCTTAACAGCATGTCATCAAATAAAAAATAAGTTAAAAATGAATGATGCCTTCTCTCCCTTCCAAAATCTACAGCATCGGCACCCCCCCCACCGCTTCAATCAGCCCCCAGGCGGTGATGCCGACCATGGCGGCCCTTCCGTTGAACATCTCCGTGGACGATTTGAAGACGAAGAACTCTTCGGCATCCTCAGTGATACCGTCCTTAGGGGCCTGCGGGTCCTTGCGTAACTTGGGGGCCAAGGACGCGACGGTGATCAGGGCGACGGGAACGAGGGCACCGGCGAACTGTTCACCCAACATAACGTGCTCTGCGCTTTCAGCGGACATCGCGGTGACGAAGCCGAGCATCGCGACGCGGCCGTTGATGGTTTCGATGGCGCGACGGGAGCTGAACGCAGAGATTAATTCCGAAATTGGGGAAGCTTTCCCCTCGACGATGGCCGAAGAAGCAGGTTCGGTGGTGAACGCCACGGGCTCGGGCTTGGATTCAGCGACGACGGGTTGTTCCACCACGGGCTCGGGGATGGACGCGACCTTCTCGACGGTTTCCTCCGCTTCGCGCTCCACAACCGCGGTAGTGACACCGGCGCCGGCGTCGAAGTCTTCCGAAGTGAACGTCACGGCGCCGTTCTTTTCGGTGGCGCGCAGCGCAACCGCGGAACGGGCGGGGCGGGCCACAGAGCGGTTCGCGGTACGAGGCGCCGCGACGACGCGCGACACAGGGGCGTTAAGGGCGACGGAGAACATCTTGTGGGTGTATGTTGAGGTGAGGAGGACGCCACGGCACCCAATGTCTTTATATCCATAGAGGTCCTTGAAGCGGCGGTTTCTGCCCTGCTGTCACTTGTCGAGTGTCTCGTTTTCGCGGGAAATTCAGTTTTGGACTCGGAACCAGTTTTGGCCATTTTGGCGATTCATTACACCCCCGAATCCTTCATACATTTTCACAACGCGCTCTCATGCGGCCACGACAGTCCTTTTCGTTGTCTGCTCCAAGAACGTTTCTCCGCCTCGCAAAAGCGGCCACGTCAACGCGAAACGACGCTTTTTATCCCACTTCACGCGTTCCGCTCTTCACTTCCGCACGCACACGCACGCCCCCCACACCTCAACCACAACAATGTTCGCCCTCACCACCTCCACCTTCGTCGCGCCCGCCCGCGTGGGCCTGCGCGCCAAGGCCTGCAAGTCCACCCGTCGCGCCGTGTCCCTCAAGACGCGCGCCGAGTCCGAATCCACCGAGACCACCACCACCGTCGCCGACGCCGTGTCCGCCGCGGACTCGGAGTGGACCGAGAAGGCTGAGACCCCCGCGCCCGCGGCATTCTCTGCCGCGATCGATCCCGCGGACGGCAGCATCGCCGAAGCCGCCCCCCTCGGCGACGACATGTCCATGCTCACCAACGCCATGGTTGCGTTCAAGGAACCTCGTGCGATTGAGATCATCAACGGCCGTGTGGCGATGATCGGCTGGATGCTCGCGCTGCAAGGCGAGTTCGCCAACGACCAAGGCTTGTTCCGCCAGGTGATCAACACCAGAACCTTCACGTTGGCGGACGGCATTGTCAAGTCCTCCACCTTCCCCGCGCCCGGCATGTTCCTCATCCCGGTCACCGTGCTCGCGGTGTTGGCCGCCTCGCTCGCCCCCGTGCTCAGAGGCAACGAAGAGTCCGGCCTCGAAAAGGCCCCTAAGGATTTCTCAATCTTCCGCGCCGAGTCCGAAATGACTAACGGCCGAGGCGCCATGGTCGGCCTCGTCGCCCTGCTCCTCGCGGAGAAGTTCACCAACGGCGCCGCGCTGTTCTAAGAATTTAAGAATCCTTTGATGAGAAATAAAAGGAACGCCGACAGCGCGTCGATAAGTGCCCTGAATAATAGCGAATAGACACGTCTAATAACTAGAACTATAACTAAATACGAAAATCTGTATTGTTATCACTGTATAGTGGTATACTGTGTAGTACTACACTACCCACTCTCTCTACTCACCATACTACGCATAGCCCATCCCCGCGTCCGCCGATGCTCGTTTTTGCATCTCCAAAACGTCGTTCACAAACAGCGCGATTTCCTCCGACGTGATGTTGTCCAGGATACTCTGCAACGTGTGCTTGTACACCGTTACGTAATTCGGGGTGTCTTTGTCCGAACGGACGCGCATGTACCGCCAAGCGCCTTGGAAATGTGAGCTGGCAGCATTCGAACCGTCACTACTATCAGCGTTCTTGTCCCACGCGCACTCCACGATTTTTCCGTTTAAATCTTGCACGGTACTTCCATCCGCGGCGATATTCGGATCGAAGCCTTCGTTCAGCTCTTCACTGCCAACCAACATGAACCCCCCTGACGGCTCAAACACTTCTAGTAAGCTATCACGGTCCCCCCCTACGTATAGTTTAGGCACCGGAGTCTGCACCCCGTCTACCCAAACCATCTTCAACAAAAAATCAACCGAGTTCAGATGCGTGAATTTCCACTTCAAAAGGGAACTGGATTTTGGAAATAGAAGTCAGTCTTTTGTATGGGCAAACAGTCGAGCGGATCTATTAGGACATATTGGGGGGTGCTCCGTATCGGGATGATGAGGAATCCCTCACAGGATCGCACTAAAAATCTCCAAACTTGTGCACGACGCACGCAATACAAGGCGAGCAGGATTTTACGGGATAAAAAAGCAACGTACCTCATGGTTCCGTTTTCGTACCGCGCTTTTGACGGCTGAAAAATCAACCCGTCGCACTCATGGGTGAGTTTCGGGATAAACTCGTTTATGAACTTCGCGGTGCCTGGTAGGGGGGCGAAGTCCTTTCGTCGGACGCTGAACGGTTCTTTACTGAAGTCGTACGCGCCGGATTTTCCCGCATCCGCTAGGAACACGTTCCGGGGCTCGATAACTTGTCTCGCTATGCGATCGAATCTCTCAATAAAAGGCTTGTCGATTAGTTTTTCACCAAACACGCTCACGCAGTCGTAGGCTAAGAACCGCCGCCGTTGCGTGCCATCCGGTAAGTCGTCCACCACCATCTCGCCGTCGAGTAACGTGGCATTATGAGTAGTGACGCCGTGGGTTTTTAACGGCGCGGGGCATCTTAACGTGACTCTTCGAATCGTGAATTTCCGATCAATGAGATAAACACCGTCTCTCATCAGTAGTAGCATATACCGCGATCCGTCAGCTTTCCAGGTAACGTGGTACGATTGTTTTGATAATTCGTTCATGTTGTCTCGGGCTAACGAAACCGGCTGCGACCCCGGAAATCGGCTCCCCTCCTGTCCACACAGCCACAGCACGACGTTTTTTATTTCTCGTGACTGGCCTTCATACACGGGTTGGCCCAAAACATCGTCGTGATGCATTTTGCTGCCGTCCACGTTACCCCCCACGGTGGTGGTTATCCGTTCCGAGGTGGAAGGCGAATCGTCAGAAGCGATCGCGCCGATTGGTATGCCACCTCCAGGGCGAGGCGCGGACGAAGTGGCTTTAGTATACATGTACTCCGGATTGGACGCGCCGAATAAATCGTCCTCAGGGACTTTACTGTCCTCAACGGGCGGCGCGTCGGAGGTGTACTCCTTTCTCTTCCAAGCCGGCAACTCAGGATCGACCGTCGTCCTGAACCGACGCTCTAAATAACTGTCGAACAAACTCTTCAAGTACTCGGGCTTGTATATGCCGCACGGCGGAGGTATGTTTTGGTTTGCTGACGGTTCGTTTCCCTCGGTAGCATTTGAACCGTTGATATCGTTTGAACCGTCAACAGCACTGCTATCTTCACTCCACCGCGCTTTGGCAAACTCCGCGATGTTTTCATTCAACTTAGGCCACGGCCGCGTGCGCTGCAGATGGTGCACGATCATTGCCCCCGTGCGGTTGAATCCGTGCGTGCAGTGGACGAGAATAACCCCTTTAGAATTTCTCTGATTACGCTCACTCAAAAACTTACCCACTTCGTACACGAATCTCGTGACTGCCACGCAGTCGGGCGGTGAATCCTTTCCAACGCAAGCGACTTTCACGTAGCGGCAGGTTTTGTTTTTTTCAAACTCGTGCGGGTCGTAGTACCTGTTTGAGTTTGTTAGGTCTATGACTAACTCCACTGGTCTTCCGTTCGCGGCTTTCGAGGCTAATCGCAACGCGTCCGCTGGTGTGTATCGTCGTTCCGTTGGTATCCTTCCGCTCCACCGCCCATCCAGCGGCGCTTTGCTCGGTACGAACGTGTCTGCTATTAAACCGCCAACTGCAGGGGCGCCGATCCAGCCGTGGGGGGGGGCCCACGGGTCACGGTGGGTCGGGCCAGCGGATGAAGTGTTTGCCTGAGGAGTGGTGATTGGTGTCCTGTTCGCCTCCTCGTCTTCCTGTGGGATGTCGGTGAGTGTGGGGCACAAGGGAAGGAGTGAGCGTGAGACGGATGTTGGAGATCGAAGGTAACATTAGACGGGTGCCCACACGACGGCAATGGTCTCTGGAAGACTTGTGTGAACCTTCCCCGTTCGCCCGACGCACCTTCTGGAACTTCCCGATGCCCATCTTGCGCATTTGCTCCAAGCGCTCGTGCTTCGCCTGCGTCGGGGAGGGAAAGAGGAAGGAAGAGACGTCAGGGATGAGTGAGAGGAAGGAACGCGTGTGAATGGAGTTCTTATAGGGCGATTCAACGATCGACGTTGACAGAGTTGAGAGACGAATCAGGCGGAGCGCTCCGGCTAGGATGTGAAAGAGTCACACGTACCTTCTGAAGCTCCTCCATTGCCAAGGAAATTCCCGGAAACTCCCGGACCACGGTCGCGCGTCGACGTGTGGCGCGACGGTGACCTGAGGGTGAAGTGAAGTTTTAGAATTGCTGACGACGACTTGACAGAAAATAAATGTCAACACCGCCGCCGCCTCATTGGACGCCGTGCACAGAGCAATTAGTCTCGATGCGCGAGTTGAGCTGGACGCTAGAGTCTACGCCAAGCACTCGCACTGGGCCACGGCTCGGGGTGTTGTCCATTCCGAGTAGTGCTGATGGTGAAGGCACAGACCAGGTTACCATCTCCACCCCCGCGTGTTTGACGTACACAAGGCGAGGCGAGCCCGCTTTTCTGACGCCTGACGTGCTCAACACGCTCCCCCCCTCCGCCAAGGCGTTCCAGGTCTCCTTGCCGCACTTCATGGACCACTTGCCGAGTGAGCATGTATCGCAGTGTCCTGGAGGGGGCAACAAGTACTTCGGCAGCGCCCCATCGTTCACATTAGCCACCGCCCGGGATTCAATCACGTTCGACCTGAACTCAAAGCCGTCTAACGATGACAAATCGACGTTCGTGGGTACGCCGGTCGGGGTGAAGAAGTTAACGGTTCGGGAGTACATGAAATGGGTGCACGCGGTGCAGCCGAGCGCATTCATCGCGCTCGCGGACGAACCCTTGTCGTTGGAAAACGTGAATGTCAAGAAAACCAAAGCCGCGGCATTGAGGTCGGAGCGATGGCTTGACGAATGCGATGCCTTGAGAAATATCGAGGCGACGGAAATGAGCGACGGCACGAGTACTTCTGAAATCATGGGGATCCCTATGTTCGCCTGTATCACGGGAGGCGCTTGTTTAACATCGCGGACGGAATCAGCTGCCGCTGCTGTCGCGAAAGGCGACTCGATCTTCGGGTACTCCATCGGCGGGTTGGGCGCCGGTGAGGATCCAAACGAAACGCGATCCAAACTCCTCGACGTTTCAATAAAACAGTTGCCGGAAAATAAACCCCGACACGTCCCCGGAATAAGCGCGCCGCTGGAAGTCCTTTGCTTACTAGAACACGGCATAGACGTAATGGACAACTCGTTTTGCCACACCGCTACGGTCGCGGGGGAGGCGCTGTGGTTCCCGGTGCAGGAAGAGGAGGAGGATGGGGATGATGACAACGCTACTGAAAAAGAAACGAATAAAAAAAGAAAACTAGACACGGATACTTCAACCACCCTCGCCGACGCCGCTGCTGATGCCATCGACGCCCAGCTCGCCACCGGCACGGATGCGTTCACGTTTAACATCTGGTCTCTCGCATACCGAACGGACAGCCGGCCACTCGTGATAAACTGCAAGTGCCACACCTGCCGAAACCACACGCGTTCGTACCTGCACCACTTACTTCAGTGCCGTGAAATGACCGCGTCGGTTTTGCTCGACATACACAACCAGTACCACTACTTGCTTTTTTTCGAGAAGGCCAGGGAGGCTATTGGAAAAGGCACGTTCGAGGCGTTTGCGAAGTTTCACAGGTCACGGGCGGACAAGGGCGTTTCGTATACCCAGTAGCGTATATTAATGCGAGCGGGAGTAGTAGGAGCAGTGAAAGATACAGTAGCAGGAATTTTAGCCACGTCGTCTTCACCGTAGTTCGTATTAGGTTTTTCTATGTCTTTATGTTAGTGTCTTTACATCCATGTCATGCTCGTGCATTCTCCCTCATGAGTGTCTTTTCTTCTTCAGTCATCGCATATCATCCCTCACCCCCCGGACCAATCACTCACTGCCCTCCTACTGCCCCACCCCGCTCGAAATGCTCGTCGCGATGAACTCCTTCAGCTTCGCGTCAGCCGCCGCGTTTGCGCTCAGGGCGTGCGTCAACTCCTCCAACCCAGGGGAGTTCTTCAGCGCGTGCGTGAAGCTCTCTTTGGTGATGGGCTTGACGAACGGCGCAGAGCCAGAGCTTTGAAATGTGTTTGTGAACGCACCGACAACGTTCACCGAGTTCAAGTTCGCGATGACCCGGTCATTTAGAAGAATGTAGTCGCACCCCGCCAGCGCGACGGCGTCTTTTTTGTTTTTTACGCTCGCCGCGATGGTTTTCGTGTGTAAGTTCTCCGCTCTGATTAACGCGCTGATTTGCTTCACGAGCTCGATGCCTGTGTCGGGCGCGTCGCCGAGGTTGTTGTGCACCGCCGCGATGGGATGCTTCTGGTACCACGTTCGGACGCGGCCGACGTATACTTGGACTAAACTGGCGCCGGCTCTTGCCGCGGCAGCGGCTTGTTCTAAGCAATAGACTTGCGTGACGTGGCACTTTATGCCCTCGTCTTCGAGCTGTCCCACTGCTTGGATGCCTTCCCAGGTGCAGGGAATTTTGAACAGAATGCGGTTGGCGATGTCCACGTCGAGCTCGAGGAGCATGTCGCGCATGCGGCGGGCCTTTGCGCAGATGGATTCGGCATCATTAGCCGCCAAGCGGTTCTCGATGACTTCCACTGACACCACTCCCGGGACTCTGTCCGCCATCATCGCCGCTAAGTTCACGAATGCCTTGTCAAGAACACAGTCGGTTCGAGACTCTTCCGTGCTATCTGCTATGTTCTCGATCTTACACGCTTCGTACACCATGGCGCCCTCCACGGAGCCCATGTCACTTCCATGGTTCTCGCTGATGAAATGGAGAAGCACGGATGGCGAGACAGTCGCGGCTTGCCGACCCAACTCAGCCATCTCGTTCGCCGCGTACTTGGTGTCGTACACCAACGTGCTGAGCTTCTTCAACGCGTCCAACTCAGAGCCTCTTTGAATGGACACTACGTTGCTGGAGTAGCGCTCGGCGGGGGCGGGAGGCGTCGCGATGTCTTCAGGCACGGCGTGCGACTCATGAGGCTGGTGAGACCCGCCGCGGGACGTGACGCCGGGGGTGCGGCGGAAAACGTTGGATTTGCGCGAGGCTTTCAGGTTGAAGCGAGCCTGTTATGGTGAAAAAGAGAGTTGACGGTCAGTGTTTGTACGGAAAGGGAGGGACTCGTCAAGTGCGTCGCGGATCTAACTAACTGCCGCGCCGAATAACAACGACGTTTCGTTCGGGATATTTCCAAATGATGATGACTCGACGTGAAGACGCGGGAAGTCGTCAAACCTTGCGTACCTTGCGCTCGGCGCACACGACGGGGAGAACGCGCGCAGCGGAGTAGGACATGGTGGTAGGGGGCACGTGAACGAAGCGGGGGTGGGCTGGCGACGCGTGGTGCGGAGTGATTCGGATGACAGAAATCATCGTTGTTCTGGCAAAATATCCCGCTGCGCTTTTCGTCATTTCCGAGAGTGGATGCTCCAGGTAAAGTGCACGCCGTGAAAGTGACTAACGCTCATACGGAAAGTGCAGTTGAGTGGGCGCTGTTATGCCCCATATCGTCTCCTACAGCGTCTTTGGCAAAAGTAGACGTTTTCAATTTTTTTATTGGCGCGAAAATTGAACGCTCCGTTGCAGACACGCGCGCGCACGCATCGCACTTCTCACATCCGATGAGCGCCCCCCCCGCGAGCGCGAAGAAACGCCACACGCCGAGTTTCCCCCTGCGTTCCGGGAAAACGTGGCTGGTGTTTCACGGCGTGTTGCTGTTGGCGTTGTCGGTCAGCTCGAAGGGTGTCTTCATGAACTTGTCAAAGAAAGAGTTGCACCCCTACCTGCCTCTCGCCACGCCCATCCCTGCTGATTATTTCCTCGACCCTAAACATCGCCAGCTCGTTGACGGGTGGAACGGAGAGCTGTTTTCCATGAGCGTGATTTTTTTCGGATGCGCGTGGTCGTTTCGGGAAAACGAACACGCATCTGCGGTAGTCGCGAAATGGTCTGGACGCGGCTGGCTGGCGCAGTTGATTCGATTTTGGATTACGCCCTTTCTCAACAACAAGGATTGCATCTGGAAACCCGTGTGGCTGTGTTTCTTCTGGGTCGCGTTCGGAGGCACGTGGGTGTGGAGCGAGGTTTTTTTGCGAGAAAAGGTAAAGGAGACCGCCCCAGAGCCGGTTTCCAGTGCGTTTGATTCGTGGGGCAGTTTCTGGACGACGCCTGAAAAAGTCCCGTCGCCCGCGAAGAGCAAGTTCTCGCTACTCGGGTCAGGGAAGAAGAAGAGTGATAAAAAGGTAAAGTAGGAGGGAGTGTTGTGAATAGACGCAGGTCTTGTCAATACTCAACAGAGCGTACGACGAGAACGAACGAACGCCTCGTTTCTTTGCCTAAAAAAAGCGAAAAAAAACGTTTACCATAGTTTGTGACCCAACTTCCATACACAAAAAACGGAAAGGTCTCTCCCTGATAAAGTCTACGCGCACAGCTGCACGTCAAGCAGCTCCTCTTCCGTGACGGTTTCAATCTTCACGTCATCTCCGTCTGGGGTTGATACGCACAGCAACGCGAATCCCATGTCCGCGACATCGTCGGATAACATCGCTCCGTCCATGTTGACGTTCCCGGAGGTTACTTTGCTCGGACACGTCATGCAGACGCCCATCTTGCAATCGTAGCTCAAATCCTCGATCCCCGCGTCGATCGCGGCGTCCAAAATCGACTCGAAACCGTCGCACTCCACTTCATAACTCTTGCCTTGGTGCTGAATGGTCACGGTGCTGTGCATTTTGAGGGAACCGCCTCGTTTGGCGAACGCGTTTTTCGGGCCCTGAAGGGAGGAAGGAAATAAGTGAGAAAGTACCGAGTACCGAGGTCAGCGTGTGTCGCAGTGCGTATGAGGTGGAACACGACGAGAGTCGACTTTGTTCTCGCAAACACAGACGGTCGCGGACGAGACCTTCTCCAAGAAACCCTCGCGGTGCTGTCTTGATGTCCGGGACACGAGTTCGATCTCTAGATGAAGTGGACTTCGTCGCGTAGGATGACGTGTTTCGGTGACCCGCATGAGTCCGCGGAGGTTAGCGCTCATGGCTCACGATACGTACCTGCGGTGTGACTCTTCGGCTCGTGAGTCGCACAGCGGGCGCGGCGAGGACGGCGCGGGTAACGGCAGCCATGGCTGGGAAGGTCCGTGCGGCAGCGCGGGGAGATGATGAGGTCTCACCTTCTCGACACTTGTCACGGATAGCGCAAAGATCCGAATCTTGAGATTTCGACTTTCGCAAAGCCGTTTGCGAGAGACCGCGAGAGAGACCGAACGCGCGCCATGGCCCCGGCCCTCGAGCGATGCGTTTCGGAGTTCCGTGAAACTGTGACCCGAGGGGTGTTCCCAAGCCCCGAATGTCTGAAATTCGGAATCAGTAAGGGGCTCTCCCTGGGCATCGTGGCCGGCGCGGTGTTGGTCAAGGTGCCTCAGATAATGAAGATCGTGAGCAACAAATCCGTCAAAGGATTGCAGGTGAATATGTTCCGCTCCGAAGTCCTATCGGGCACCGTGGCGATCGCGTACTTCGCCCGCTCCGGCATTGCCGTCGCGGCGTACGCGGAGCTGTTTTTTATTTTAATGCAAAACCTGGTTATACTGGGGTTGATTGCGGGGTATGGAGTGCAGTCATCGACATCGTCGAAACCGAAAAAGAATGAATCGTTTGTGAAAATCGCGTTCATGGAATCAGCGCCAAGCGCGTTGGTGTATGGGCTTTTAGTCACAGCCTTGTTTCTCGGCGACACGTTAATCTCCTCCAACCTACTCGAAACCCTGTACAACTGCACGACGGCGGTGTTGATATGCGGCCGAGCGCCTCAGATATACCAAAACCACGTGGAAAAAAGCACGGGCGAGCTTTCGTTTGTTTCTCAATTACTAATGTCCGCGGGTAGCGCGGCGCGCATCTTCACGACGGCGCAGGAGGGCGGAGGAAACTCCATGCTTCTGGCGTACGGGATATCCGCGAGCATGAACTTGTGTATATTTGTACAGATGCTGGTGTTTTCTCAGGGAAAGACAGGTATCACAAAGAGAGTCAAGCGGAGCAAGAGGAAGACCAACTAGACTGGTGCAGTGTAAAAACAGGCGTGGCCAAAATCGTCACTTGCAACAAATGCCACCTCATCATCAATTGTTTCGTCGTCGTGCTTCTCCTCCGTCTCACTCCAACACGCACCGTAGCTCCGTGTCATTTCGACATGTCGTGCGCCGCGCTCGGCCCCGCGACTGGCCTCGGGCGCCCTGTGAACCATGTGCGCGAGGTGCGTTTAGTTATTCGAGTCCATCACCGATGCCTCCCGATCGGCAGCTTTCCACGCTATCCGAAGATTGCGTTCCGCGACCGTGTTCTGTCGCAAGCTCGTCAACGCCCACCACAATGAAGGACCGATGAAGCCCACCCGCCGAGTCCCTCTTGTACCTTTCAAAAGCTCACCAACCCCCGTTCACATCCCCCAGGCGTCTCGCCTGTCGCGTATGCGCAAACAGTCTCATCGAAGCAATCGTCCAGGCACAATGTCATTCCTGAAAGGCATGTTCGGCGGCGGAAGCAAAGATGAAGATGAAGTCGACGAAAACGCCAAGGTTGCTGTTGATGTGAAGCAGAACGTGACGGTGACGTTAACACGACCCATGGGTTTAGTCCTGGAACCGCTCACCGAGAAAAACAAAGGCGCGGTTATCACGGAGATTGTCGAGGACGGTAACGCCGATAAATCGGGCATGCTTCAGGTTGGCGATATTTTGCTGTCGTGCAGTTTTCAAGACGCCGAGGAATGTGCGTTGGAAAACGCGTGGTACGAAAACATCGTCGAAGAACTCGCGGGCGAAGTGGACTGCACCATAATCACGTTGGTCATCCAGCGGACGGTATTCGAGGATGACCAAGACATGTTGACGCAAACCGCGGATGCTAAAAGATACTGGGAAGAGAAACGAGCGGCTAAAAGGAAAGCGCCTAAAGTATTGAGACGGACACCTGGGGTTGAGCCGAAAGATGTCCGGGTAGAGATTGGAAAGGGGGCCTTGGGTTCCGGGAACTTTGGCACTGTGTTCAGAGGCACGTTTGACGGCAACGAAGAAAAAAACACTCAAGACGTGATTCTAAAAAACGCCAAGGTTGACGTGTTAGCGGCTGAGGAATTACTCGAATCGGAAATGGACCTTAATTACCACGTGTATGCAAACGCAAAGGGTACTTGCGCTAGATTCATGGGCTGTTTAGAACTAGGCCCTAATGACGGTGGCGAGCTTTATAATGGAACCTTGACCGAAGGGTTGTGGTTGATGTGGGCGAACGAGGGGGAGAACACTGTTGAAAAACTAATGCTGGAGGGGAGTGATAAGTTGGCGAGCGCCATGCGGTGTGAGGATATAACTGAACTGGGCGTCGCTAAGTTCGCCACGAAAGCCTTACTTGAAAGTCTCGCCAAGCTACATGCTACAGGAGTAGTTCACAGGGACATCAAGCCCGCGAACATAATCGTCGCGGAGAAGGACGGGGGGGCTTTGAAGTTGATTGATTTGGGCGCGGCGGCGTTGTGTTTGCCGGATCCCAAAAACCCAGCACAAACTTTACTGAATTATTACCCGGGCGTCGGGCCCGCCGACCCTCGCTACTGCAGGGACGATGAATTATACCTGCTTCCCGAAGGCGCCCCACGGCCGACGAATGAAAATGCAATTAAACTATGGAAGGCGCACTTACCCGATCGATTTGACTGTGTCAGCGCGGGCATCACGTTGGTGCAATTGGCGGTGGTGGGGTTGAGGCCGCCCGAGGCGCTGGATGTTTTCGTGAACGAGTTGGAAGCGATGAAATGGGATGTCGAGAAATGGCGTTCAGAGAAAAGTGCGTCTAGCGGGTACTATTTCGGCGCGCTGGACGCGAACGGCGGCGCGGGGTGGTCACTCGTCACGGAACTGACACGACCTGACCGTAAACAACGAATCGACGCGGAACAAGCCCTGGAGCATCCGTTTTTCAAGTAAGCCTTACAATTATTTTTATTACAATCAATTCGGATAGTAGTACATCTTTCGTTCTCGCCGTCAACCAATCACCGGTTATGACTGATCCTTGAGTCATGAATCAACACCCTACCTAATACAGCCTTTCATGCAGCCTGTCCCTCATCAAAACTCGGTCTGACTCCCAGTTCCGGAGAAACGATTCGCCCTCCGTGAGCCGGTCTGAGTCGGGCGAACTCGAAAGAGACGATGACCTGCTTTTGTCCACTGCCGATGTTTTGATGCGCACGCCTTGAGATTGCGAATGAAGGCTTTCCGAGTGCCCTGATGATTTCTCGCTGACACGCGGGGACCGGGATGAAAGGCCGAGCATGGCGAACGTGCCGCTCATCCGGGGGGCGGGGCTTGGCGAGTCTCCGGAAGGGGGGAAGCCTATGGGAAAACAGTCAGGAGGGGAAAGGATTTCAGATGCGGCCGCGGGAAACTGCTTTATCGTAGAATGATGGGTTTTCATGGTTCTGGTTTCACCGCTGGACTGTTTGCCCACACGCACCATCCGGGGTTACCGGCTTGGGCGTCGATACCGTGGACCCCATGGCCGCACACAAAAACACGAGTGTTCCGCGCGGTGCCACACACGCGCGGGTAACAATGACCCGTGGGGCACAGAAGCCAACGTCACCCAACGACTTTTTCAGTCTGAGCTTCGCGCGTAATTTTTATTGCCACCTCGCACTTTTTCACTTCTCAGATCTCTGTGTGCCACGTGTGTGCACGCGATGGCCTCCCCCGCCCCCCCTGGCGATGTGGACACCACCCCCGGTGAGGTCTTGAAGTTCGAGCCGTGGCAAAGCGCGGTTGACCCTGGGTTCTGGGCGGAGCTGGCGCGTCGTAAGCTCGATACGTTCGGTTTGAGCGAAGTTGAGGTGCCTATTCACGCAAAGTTCCGTGCTTCGTCACACGCGGAGGTGTCGTCGCCTGTGAGTCTTGACAAGCACGCGTTCGATGACTGGAGTGTAGTTGCGAACGACGCCTCCGCAACCGGACATCTAAAACTGCCCGGAACATTACGAAACGTCAACACGTTCGAGCGGTTTAAAGAGATGGACCGCAAGGAAATGCTTGACTCTAGTTGTGGTAAAATTTGGAACGCTGTCGCGAACGGCGACGCGTTAACCAATCCAAACGTGTTAAACTCCTTCACGTTACTCACCTTCGCGGACCTGAAGAAGTGGCACTTCACATACTGGTTCGGGTTTCCAGCCGTGAAGGTTCCGAAAGCGGTTAGGGTGGTGGGGAAGAGAAAGCTACGTGAGATGCTCGGAGACCATGATAAAAATATTGAGTCGTCAAAAAATCTTGAAGCATTTACGAAATCTAGTGATGAATTCGCGTGGACTGTAGTGACGAACAATGATACTTTACAGTGCTACCCTTTACGCGAGTACGACGCTTTATTGCAAACCCACTCTCCCAAAAACGTACACGTCGCGTTTTCAGATCCGTGCGCCAACCCAGACCACCCGGGCTGGGCGGCTCGCAATTTATTAACGCTGGCGAGCTTGAAATTGGAGGTTGGTGAAAGTCGAACGCTCAATCTGATTAGCGTCAGAAAAAGGAATGGCACCGTGTCTCTTGAGCACAGCGTAGTGTTCCAATTGGTGCTTCCAGACCTCTCAGGTTCATCATCCGACCCCAAGTGTCCTTTCTCCGCGGTCGGCTGGGAGCTCAACCCCAAGGGACGAGCCGGGCCGCGACGCGCGGACTTGGGCGAAAGCATGGACCCGGTAAGGTTAGCCATTTCAGCTGCTGAGTTGAATTTAAAACTGATGCGGTGGCGCTTGTTACCGGAGCTGGACCTTGGGAAGATTAGCAATACAAAATGTTTGCTGATAGGCGCAGGCACTCTTGGCTGTTCTGTCGCCCGGTGTTTATTAGGATGGGGCGTGCGGAATTTTACCTTCGTCGACAACGGAAAGGTTTCATTTTCAAACCCAGTGCGACAAAGCCTGTTCGAGTTTGAAGACTGTTTGGGTGGAGGGAAGTTGAAAGCCGAATGTGCTGCTGATGCGTTGAAACGGATATTTCCAAACGTAATCGCAGTCGGCGTTGAGATGTCCATTCCCATGCCCGGGCATCCGGTTGTTGGGGATAAGGAGGAAAAAAGAGTGTTACAAGACGTCTCACAATTAGAAGAACTGATACGCTCACACGACGTCGTTTTCTGTTTGACCGACACCAGAGAGAGCAGGTGGTTACCCACGTTAATTAGCTCTGCTACTGGTACGTTGCTAATCAACGCCGCGTTAGGGTTTGACGGATATTTAGTCATGCGACACGGGCTAGGCGGGGAGAGTAGTGATAAGGATGAAGAAGCTGAAAGTTCCTTTAACAAAGAAAAGTTGGGGTGTTATTTCTGCAACGACGTGATGGCGCCTGGAAACAGTACGAATGACCGCACACTGGACCAGCAGTGTACTGTTACGCGACCAGGACTCGCGCCAATCGCAGGTGCACTAGCCGCGGAGATGTGCGTCGCGTATTGGCACTACAAAGGAAAAGGCGAAGATGTGCCGGCGGAGACGGGTAATGCATGTGGAACTAACGACACTAACCACACTACGTGCTTGGGCATCGTGCCGCACCAGATAAGGGGACACGTGTCAACGTACGTACAGACGTTGTTCAACGCGCCTGCGTTTGGGAAGTGCACGGCGTGCAGTGCCACTGTGACAAGTGCGTTTAACTCAGAAACCACTAGAAACAAATTCCTTCTCTCCGCGTTTGCCGATCCGACGTTCCTGGAAGACAAAACAGGCTTAACCCTAATCCACCAAGAAGCGGACGCCGCGGCGTGGTTAAACTCGGACGACGACGAGGATGATTTCTGAAAAGGCACAGGGTGGCTGTATGCGTATTTAGAGAGGGGGGAGTTAGCGATGGACGTAGCGATGTAAACTTTACGAAACTCTGATGAAAATCAAAAATATTTCTCGGTCGTCCCGAATCTCTCATTCCATACTTACACTAGACTGCTCGTCCTAGCCTCATCTTTGATGCTTCGGCGCGTGTCTTCCGTGGTGGGCGCGCGTTTACGCGTCGCGCTTGAGGTTGCACGTGCGCCGACAAGCAGGGTGAATGCCACCGGGGGGTTGACGATGCCGAGCACATCGAGCGTTGCCGAAAAAAAGATGATGTCCTCGGGACTCCCGAAAGCCAGGCCCGAAATATTCGCGGGGAGTTGCGAGGTGTACAACGAGTCGAAACGCTCAATCGCGACTAAAATGTCCGTCCCTCTTGGTTTCGGGGCCGGTGTGTTCGGGTCCTTAGTCGGTGTCGGGGGAGGCGTGTTAATCGTCCCAACGATGACCGCCACGGTGCCCATACCTCAAAGGGTTATAACAGGGACATCGCTGATTGCGGTTTTGTCAACCGCTTCTGTGAGTTCAATAAATTTCTGGAACGGTGACTCGATCGATTTCGCCGCTGCCGCGGTTGTCGGCTCAGCCGCGATGTTGTTCGCCCCCCTAGGCGCTACCGCCACTACTAAGGTAAGCAACGTGAATTTGAAAAGAATCCTGGCATATTTTTTATTATTCGCAGCGCCGTTAGTGCCCATAAAAGCGTACGCGTTTGCGTCGAAGAAAAATAGCGACGATTCGAAGAATATAAAAAAGCTTTCCCTCGACGCGATCAAGGAGAACCCGGTGAGTGCGTTGTCGTTGTCCCTAATAGGCGCGTGTGCAGGTTTCGCCAGTGGTTTGTTAGGAATAGGAGGGGGTACTATAGTCACCCCCCTATTAGCGCTAACCAGCGATTTAAATCAAGCCACAGTTCTTGGGACTTCGTTACTCGCGATGTTACTTCCGAGTGCCGCTGCGTTGAATCAGCACCGAAAAATGGGAAACGTCGATTGGCGAATTGGAACCGCGCTTGGAGTGGGGTGCGCGGTGGGTGGGTTTTTTGGGTCGCAACTCGCCATAGACGCACCATCCGGAGCCCTTGAGCTGGCGTTCTTCCTGGGGATGCTGTTTCTGAGTTACCGGACGTTTAGAGGGTTGCCGAAGGGGGGGGTGAAGATGAAGGGGTAGTCTTTACTTGAAATCTTATTGAGAAAACACGAAACATATCTCTGCTCAGCTTCACTTTTTTTAAAATTGTCCAGGGTCCACCCCACGTACATGTCGCTCGATACGTTCCTCGGCCACTCTAGAAACCTGATTTTCCACTTCAAAGAACCGCTGCGGGTCGACGATTTTGATTCCGCGTGCGTGGTACTTCTGCATGCGCGCGATGAGCGTGCAGGCTCGGGTTCCATCCTCGTACTTCGCTTCGAATTCCTCTTTTTCGTGTTGCATGTCTGGATCGAAAAACGTTTCCACCAACTGGCGACGCTCGTGGGTCATCGCTGTGCGTCCTGCGAAGGTATCTTGCGGGTTCGGGACAAAGAATTCACGTCCGTAGAAGTGACACGTGCACATCTCGAGGTCATAATAATCAAGAAGCTCGCGCGCATTCCCCATTCCAGGCTGGTCTATGATCAGTTGCACGAAGCAAACCGATCCTTTTCCATCCTGCAAGTCATAGTCATAGGGAAACTTTCCACCCGCGCTGCCGCCGGGCATGCCAACTAAATATTGGCATATGTTCCCGTCTTGGTACTCGTACTCGACCATTACCTCGCCCCACTCAAGTTCTTGCTGATAGTACGCATCGCTGGATCTCGGTTCACCGCCGCAGTCCTCGTCATCCCGATCCGTGGGTCGCCCCGCAAACAACTCTACATGGTGCACCTTGGAAAATTTGTGGTCTCCGAAGTTTTCAAGCTCACCATGCGGGTTATAGTGGTCGGTGTCCACCCCACCGCACATGAGTCCACACCGCTCGACGAGTCGCTGCCTCACAAGCAATGCTGATTGCCAGGTACAGAAGATGTCAATGTCGATCTTTGCGTCAGGGTCGTCAAACATACGCCCGAGCGCCGCTTGGACCGCGCAAGAGCCGGACAATAAAACTTGCGGTCGCCCTTGAAAGTCAAAGTCTTCCTCGCGCTCTACTTCGGGGAACAGGTCATCGAGGGTGAACGAAGGACGATCATCTTTTCGCGAGGTGACGTGTTTCAGGGTTTCATCAAGCTGGCGCCTCAGCGCGAGTTGCATGAGCCGCACCGCGAGAGGGTGCGCTTCACCTTCTCTTGTTGCCCAAAAAGAGCTACTCAAGCTTTTTGAGGTGGCGAGGAAAGAAGACAAGTATGGTGGGGTGAGGAACGAAGGGATATGCTCGACGAGCTCTTCGCTCAGGCCGGTAAGCGAAGGCGCGAGCGCAAGCGGATTACGGGATGCGCTGGACCTCAAAACGCGCTTCGACATGTTGGGTGGTCAGGGCGCGGAGTATGCGTGCGAAAGTGCAAGTGTCGTGGCTTTTCACGTTTTTGGTTTTCTTGGAAGAGGCCTCGTTTATACAAACCGACGATTTTCCATCGCAGTGGGTCACTTCGCGTCGGGCGCGGTCCCTCGAGGTGTTCCCGTTGCACTCGCAGGAACCGAGGTGTTCAAACCGCGATGGAGCAGCTCAAGGCTGGCATCCAGCAAGCCGAGGTTGCGGCAGAGGCGTTGAAGCTCACGAGTAAACACGGCATAGAGTTGGATCGAAGACGGCAAGGAAACAGAGAATGTTTGCGGGCGTTGAGGAAACAGGACATTCAATTAAACGAACGCAAACCCAGTGACCAAAAGCCGCCGCCCAACTCGTACATGTTCCGACCCGGGGGCCTGATCGTACGCATGCCAAGAGCAGAGCTGATACACTCACTGGAAAGCGACCAGGCACGCATCGAGGGCGACATTACCGAAAACGAAATTTCCAAAAAAAAGGCTTTAAAAAACTTAAACGACAAAGGCGGCGTCCCAGATACCGTGGGGCAAGGCCTACTAAATGCGTTCGTTAATTTGAAAGGTAAGGTGGATAAAATAGGAGACATCATTGAAGACGACGAGTAATACGTTGTGGTTTATGTTAGGCTATATAAGCAAATACAATCAAACGTCTCTACTAAATCTCTATTCTAATCTATTTCAATGACCTTTCTCTTCAACCTATTAACTTTGTTTCCTCTTCTCCAACACCACGTTATACTCCTCAAGCGTAAGGGCTTTCTTCTTAAGTTTCTCCAAATCCTCCGGTCGGGGTTCTAGGATACACAGAAACCCGGCGCCGAGACAATCGGCGGTCGCGAGGTTTGGATGTTGCGAAAGCCGCTCGTTGGTTTCCAACAGTTTTCCACGCACGCACGCCCGAGCGGTCCACTCTTTCCCATTGGAATCAACCAGCCGCGCGATACCGGAATGTTCCATCAGAACCTTGGCACCTCGTTTCTTCTTGCCAATCATCACCACAGAGTTCTTGTGGCTGCCCTTGCCGCAGGAGAAATCGACAAGAGCGAGCTTAGCGCACGATGTGATTGTTTTCTTTTCGGTATTCGATGGTTCTGATGATGGTTCGTCTGCGTCGGCCTTCGACACCGACGGTGTCGTGGTTGTTTCCGTTTGCGTTGGCGCATTGCGTTTGTCGTGATTGACCGCACCAAAAGCATCGCCGCCATCGCCCCCATCTTCGCGTTTGCGTTTACCCGTGGTGCTCGGTCCGTCATCACTCCCAACCGTCTCGCGCCCGCCGCTTTCGTCGTCTCGTGCCGCCGCGCACATCGGGTGATTGTGCGCTAAGCACACCACGCAAAGCCCGTTCGGGTGCTTCAAAACAACCTGGTCGTGCCCTTCTAGCCCGTTCACGTCAGCGACGTAAAACGACACGTACGTGCGCTCCACCGTGGTTATTGGGCGGGACGCCATGATGAGTGCGCGAGGCCGGGTGAGACAGGCGAAGTGGTCTTTGTCAAGAGCAAAAAAATACATGTGCTCGTTGATAGGCAGAGTTTGACCCTAAAAACTTAAAGCTCATTGGAGATCTCCGATCTCAACATGGGTGACGGAGACTCGCTTGAACGCGCCTGTCTTTTCACGAAAAAGCGAGCTGACGCTTCGTTGCAAAATATCCCGAGCCAAAAAGTAGATAGGACCATCCGCCGGGATAGCCTCCCCACTCCAGCGTGGGTCTGCCGCGAGGGCAACCTCGCGGGACGGTTCGGTCCGGAAAGGCGAAGGGTAGCGCACGGAGTACAGAAAGCGGATACGGTACGTTCGCGTGTGAGCAA